>ENA-UZWT01000049-UZWT01000049.1-metagenome-genome-assembly--contig:-Day-1-50m-contig-49_pt1 | contig 280359 bp, 240 predicted proteins | sample MGYA00260338_ERZ794898 | MGnify/ENA metagenome assembly ERZ794898 | reverse complement strand
GATTGTTTTCAAAAATTTTGGTATAAAAACTTAAACGTAAATTTTCGTGAAATTGTGTTAAGGCATCCAAGAACTTTAAATGATATAATATGTCTGTTCTAGCTAAAGTATTAAAGCTTAGTTGTGCATGCATAGTAGGAACAAAAAAAGCAATTTGCTTACTCATGTTGTCTCGCTTCATGAGCTTTTCTTTCATAAGTAAACTTGTTTCTTTTGCTGCCATATCTCCGCTGTGTTGCATCCCATAATACCATATCCAACTAAATTTATCTTCAGGAACTAAGTAGTTTTTATATTGTGGATAAGATTCATAAAACCCAGTCATTGCTGCGTCTTTTTCTAAGTCCCATTTTTCATGGTAACCATCACGTTGCTCTACCATTGCATGAAATGCCTCAGGTACTTGATAGGTGTTAATTACATAATTATTTACCAAAGCTGGTATTAAAATAGTTAATACAACCCAAATTGAAATTAACCCTAGCGCATTTAAACTAGAACGTTTTAACAGAGAGATGACCCAAAAACACAACGCACTCCAAAACAACACATACAATATACTTTGTATCGATACGGCCCAAAAGTTTGGGTTCAATTCTATTTGAAGAAGTACACTTGCTAATCCTAATAAAAAAATTAGAATAGCTAAAATAAACCCAACTCTTACCAACAGTTTTTTGTATAAAAATTTTCCTTTTCCAGTAGTTTGAGCAGCTAGTATTCTCCAGGTACCAAGCTCTTTTTCTTCAGAATATAAATTATAGCTAATGGCAATAAGAATTAGCGGGAATAAGTAAATTATTACAAATCCAAGGTCTAAATTACCCGATAATAATAAGGATGGGTTTTCAAAGTCTGAATCGTATTTCTGCCCCTCTAAACCACGAATAGTTACAGCTTGTAATAAAGGAGTAACATCGCTCTGGCCAATTGAAATCGCATTGATATTAGAAGGTTTTTTAATCAATGTAAAACGTAAATAATATAAGAGTAATCCCAGGTCATCATTGTGATATTCTAAATTTCGTTGTATGCTTTCATCCTGAAATTCTTGTGCAGCAACAATGGTTTTTTCTTGTTTTACCAAATATTGTTTTCCTATTAAAATACTAATGACTCCAATGCTCATTAACAAAACCAAACTTACTACACATAGTTTGGTTCTAAAAAACGATGTAAATAATAAACGATACATTTTAGATGGCTTTAAGATTATTAGCGAGTCTATAAAGACCAAGAGTTACTAAAATACTCCACAGACCTAATGCCAATAGTGAAATTAGTTCATTTTTAAATACATTAGAAAGTGTCATAAAATCATAGTTAAATGGCGGAAATTCTTTCCAATAGGCATTGGAAATTTTAGATGGACCCTTTTTCCCTTTGTTGGGTATTAAGTCCATTTGCAATTGATTCATGTCTTGGGCTAATTTAAAACGATACGTCTCTGCTTTAGACTTAAAATGCAGAAAGGATTGGAAATCTGTGCCTGAGAATGCCATAGATAAATTTTTAATAGCTGTGTAGGGATTAAAAAAGGCAGAGTAACGTTCAATATTGTTCTGCTTGGTATACACATCATATAGCCGATTTTGATGATCTATATAAACGCTTGTGCTTAGCCGCTCTCCTTCAGCCATTATAAAACCACTATAATTAAAAGGAAGTTCGTCTACTTTTTTCACATTGTTAGCAAGTAAAATCGAGTCTTTTACTGCTTTAAAATGAGGGTCATCTGGATTGTGGCTATCGCCCAATGCTTTTAAATCATGCTCAACAACTGTTTCCATTTCTATTTTTGACAGAGTTGGGTACATGTAATAGCCAATAGCTTGTAAAGATTTTGGTATTATAATTACAAAAAGTAACCAAATACCCAAAAGTTTTACCAAGGCATCATTGGCTCTAGGGCTAAAAGCTGAAACCAGAATAGTAACTCCACTTATAATTCCAAAAAATAGTAAGTAAGCTATTAATAGTACACCATACCTTAAAAGGCTGTCAGATTGTAAGTTATGGTGGTTAGTTGTTAGAATAAAAAACAACACCACAAGAAAAATTGAAAACACATAAATTAAAGATAAACTCCATAGACCAAGCCATTTACCAGACACTATTTCCTTTCTTGTAATTCCTTGCCCAATCAATAATTTGAGGGTCCCGTTTTCTCTTTCTTTTGCTATTGAAGCAAACCCTAAGTAGAAAATTAAAAGTGGTAAAATTACTTTGAGTAGCATTGCTAAACTTACTTCTCCAAACCTTAGTAAGCCAGTAGACATACTAGCCTCTGAAAAGTTAACCGTATTTTGTTTGTGAGCTTCTAAAAAAACCGCATTACCTACAAAATTTTCCATTCCCAAATCAAAAGTACTTAATGGATGCTTTTGTCTTAGTGCAAATGATCCATAATGCGCCATTCTGTGTGGATGTTTGTCCGGATTATTTTCCCAACTACTTCTGTCTTCTTGCTGTATTGAGCTCCGTGTATGGTTTTGATTGTGATAATTTTCCCAGCTAGTGTAGGTAGAAAAAAGAAGTAAAAATAAGATCAAAAGAGATGCTAAAAGCATCACTTTTGATCTAAAAGCATCTTTGCATAGTTGGCGTGCCAACAAAAAGAGTACTTGTTTTCTCATACTTAAAATTTATAAGTGGCATTTAATAAAACATTTCTTGGTGCTCCAGGACCTAACCTAGATGGGTTAAGCCCACCTAACCAATACGTATCATTAAATAAATTATTTACTTTTAGTGTTAACTGCATGTTTGTGTTAATTGGTTTGTAATATACTGCTGCATCTAACACTGTATATGCGGGTAGTAATACTCTATCGGTGGCATATGTTGGATTGTACCAAGTATATCTTTCATCCACATATTGAGCACCTAAACCAACTCCAATACCCTTTAATGAAGAATTTGAGGTGAAATCATATCTACCCCAAAAGTTGGCATTATGTTTTGGTGCACCACCTATTCTTTCGCCAATAAATTCTTCAATAGCATCTTCTTCAATTGTTGCATCTGTATACGAGTAAGACGCGGTTAATTGTAAATTTGACAATAGGTAACCAGAAATATCAGTTTCAAAACCTGTACTTTTTTGCTCCCCTCTTGTAGTGAGGTTATCCAAATCATACGTATCGCCTAGTAAGATATTTTTTTGTGTAATTTTAAAGATAGCAAAATTTGCAAAAACTCTTCCGTTTAAGAACTCTCCTTTGGCACCTATTTCAGTTAAACTACTTTCCAAAGGATCAAATCGACTTGGAGATGCAGACCAAAAGAATCCTTCTGCTGAAGGAGACAATGATACCGTGTTGGTATGAGGTTGAAACCCTTCTAAGTAGGTTGCGTAAGCACTAATATTTTTGGTCATTTCATAGGTTAAACCAATTCGTGGAACAAAAGCACTGGTCTTAAACTCTTCTTCATTGGCCTTGTAATTAAAAATATCTTTAAACGATTCATATCGTATGTTAATTAGAGAAGAAAACTTACCTATCTTAAATTGATTTTGAATATAAATTCCACTAGAGGTATTTAAATTAGCAGGAATTGTTAATTCTGCAAGATTATAGTTGTCTGTATTTCTAGCACCATTAAATGGATTTTCTAAATTAAAATGAGGCACGGCAGGAACTGGCATAGTAACCCCATTTACAACCATTTGTTGATAATTATCTGAATTACTTGGATCAAAATTAGCTTGCCCACCACTAATAGTCAAATATCTTCTAGCTCGAAGAAATCCAGCTCCAATTTGTCTCTCCCATCTCGTAGCATCGTATCCTATTAAAAATTTATTGGTACTATTTTCTTTTATGATGTCATAAGTAAAATAGGCACTAAAGTTATCGGTTTCCCAAAATTGTTGTCTTTTATCATAACGCATTCTAGCAAGAGTAGGAATTACGTTACCCCCAATATCAACAGCAGTACCATCAACTCTGTGTTCTGCTAAATCTTCATCCCAAGTTTGTTTCATAAACTGGGCATTAAAGCCTAGATTTTTTGAGATTTTTTGAGTAAAGTTGGCCATAAAAATAACCTCTTTAGTTTTGTAATAGTCATTTGATGCACCAACATTTCTAGAAATGGGTGTACTATTTATATCAAACTCACCATTAATGGCTCCAAAAATTGGTTGTCCTCTATCTAAATTTCCTTCAGCATCATTGTAAATCATCTCAACGTTAAGCGAGGCACTTTCGTTGGGAACATAACTAAACGATGGAGAAATTAAAATAGCATTGTTATTAACAACATCTCTAAAAGAATTTGCTTCTTGAAACGCCCCATTAAAACGGTATAATAAGGTTTTAGAATCATTCAACGGACCCGTAAAATCTACTGTAGCTCTTAGGTTTCCAAAACTACCAGTTGTAAACCCAACAGCGTTTCTTTTTTCGGTCAATGGTTTTTTGGTAACCATGTTTACAGTTCCTCCTGGATCTGCACTAGAAAAAGTTACTGAAGAGGGTCCTTTAATTACTTCAACACGCTCTAAATTAGAGGTAATTGGTTGCAAGAAATAATATTGACGTGTGCGCATTCCATTAAGCATTTGACCGTCGTCAGCTTGAGTTATCCCTCTAATATTGTAATGATTATAGATTCCAGTAGCAGACACACTACTTACTGTTTTTACTGCTTCTGGTAACTGAAATGCTATACGATCTTCTATAAGTTCTTTCGTTACTGAAGATACCACCTGTGGTAATTCTTTGTTTTTTATGGCTGTTTTTGTTGCAGAGAAAGAATAATCACTATTGTAATCTTTTCTAACACGCCCCAATATTTCAACTAATTGTAACTGCTCAACACCTTCTTGTAAAATCAATGTTTTTAAGTCATAAATTTGATTGTTGGTAAAATATTTTTGCAGACTTAGGGAGGTCATCCCAATGTAACTTACTTCAATTTTATAGTCTCCTTCTTCAGAAAATTTAAAGGAGAAATATCCATCATCTTGAGAAATCGTACCTTTTTTTTCTTTAGAATTTTCAGTTGTAAAGGATATGGTTGCTCCAAAAATGGGAACTCCATCAGAATCTGTAATTTTTCCTTTAACAGTTCCCTGTGAATAGGCTAAATTGATTGCAAAAATTGTGGCTAAAATAGTTATGTATTTTTTCATTTTTTTATTATTTGTGAGATTTAATTGGTTTATTAGGGTGTTGCGTTTATAGTGAATAATTCACTAGTTTTTATATGGTTTCTAAATAAATTTGATTTAATTCTTTGGCATCTATTTCGCTAGTTTTTAGTTCTTTCACAATAGTGCCTTCTTTCATAATTCCAACAGTAGTTGCGATTTCTACAGCACTAAAAATATCGTGAGTTGCCATAAAGATGACTTTTCCCATTTTGGCTAGATCTTTACATGTTTTTGTGAAATCTGCAGTGGCCTTTGGATCTAAACCTGAGGTGGGTTCATCCATAAAAATTACTGCTGCATTTTTGGCCAATGCAATAGCGATACCTACTTTTTGTCGCATCCCTTTTGAGTAGGAAGATAGTCTTTTGTGATGAGCGTCTTCTTGGAGGCCAATTTCATTAAGGTAGTTCTCAAGCTCAGAGTTAGAATACTTGAAACCTGCTAGACGACTAAAGAAATTTAAATTTTCTATTCCACTAAGATTGCCATACAGTTGAACGGTTTCTGGTATGTATGCGGTAAGGTTGTTTGTGTTGTTCTTACCCACTTCTTTTTCTGCCACAAAGGCTAGACCACTATCTTTTGTTATAAAATTCAAAAAAATATTTATGGTTGTTGTCTTTCCAGCACCGTTTTGACCCAAAAGACAAAATATTTCTCCTTTTGAAACTTCAAAAGAAACATCCTCTAAGGCAACCTTTCCTTGATAGGATTTACGTATGTTTTTTGCAATTAACATATAAGTTTATGAATTAAATTAGGCTCAATCAATAAGTGAAAATTCTTCATATTTTATAAATTGTAAAAATGTTTAATATTTGAACAATCATTGTACTGAGAAATAGCATGAATATTAGACACGTTGAATAGTAAAGCAAGGTGAAAAAAATAATAAATTAATGGTATTTTTCAATTTGATTTTAGCGTTGCAAAGTTAATTATAAATATACTAATGCCACTAAGTTGCATTAATAAATTTTTATTTTTTTGTGTATCTAATAAAAGTATTTAGATGACCTAAGAATAATGTCGGGTTCTCTCTAGCCCACTTCTTAGATAATGCCTTTGCACTGTCTTTACAGTCTAGAGGTCTTAAAACTAAAAATCTGCTCAAGCAAGCTTGGCAGATTTTTTTTGTGTTAATCCCTAGTTGCGCCAGGTCGCTTCTTCGTGGAGCCAAGAGGAATGAAATCGAAATATTTTTGGTTGAGATTAACACATACAAAGGGTGCAACCCATTAGCCATGACATGCTTGACATTTTCCTTGTATTAGTATTTGAGATGCTGTTAGTTTTCTGTTTGGAATTTTTGGAATTTTAATTTCTATTTGTAAGCAATCTATTTTACCACAATCTGTACATTGAAAATGAGGATGTATGTCGTTGTGTTTAGATTTTGTGCAGCTGATGCATTTTGCATACCATTTTATTCCATCGGAATCTAAAAAAGAATGCAAGGTCCCATCATCCTCTAATTTTTTTAAAACACGATAAATTGTAGTCTTATTGATTTTAGAATCTAGTCGATTTATGAGGTTTATGATAGAAATAGCGTCGGACTCATTTTCAAACTCATTTAATAATAACTCTACAGAAATTGTTCTTCTTAGAATACCCATATTACAAACTTATTACATCTAAGTTTCAATAACAAATATTATATCTATTTTTGCAACTCAGTGGCATTAAAGTACAATTATAATGAAATTAACCCTCAATAGACCTGATACTTTTGGTGTATTGGCAAGTACGCTATGCGTGGTCCATTGTCTAATAACTCCCGTAGTGTTTTTTGCTAGCACTTGCTCAGTACATCATGAATATTTAAGTATTCCAAAATGGTGGATGAATTTAGATTTTTTGTTTTTATTTGTCTCACTTGTAGCCATATATCGTTCTACACAAACCACTTCAAAAAAAATAATGAAACCTGCCTTATGGGCAAGCTGGTTTCTTCTTTCATTTTTGATAGTCAATGAGAAAATGACATTATTAAATCTTCCAGAATACTTTACATACATTATAGCAACTGCACTTGCAGTTTTACACTTATACAATTTGAATTATTGCCAATGTAAAGACAATAGTTGTTGTATAAAAAATAAATACAAATAAAAAAGGTTTTACAATTATGATATTAACTAATTTTCATTGGCTTAATTGAAAAAAAACATCCCCAAAAACAAAAATTATTCTTGAGGATAATTGTAAATAACTCATTAGAAATATCGAATTCAAGTTTTACAACAAGAGATTTTTTAGAAACAATTTTAATAACAAGGACCATATTAAAACTTAAGGATTTAGATCCATTAATGTGACCTTAATTAGTTATCTTAATCCATTAATATTATATTTGGATACGAAATTCCAAACTAATTCAGATGTATTCTGATCTTGGAAAATGGCGCTAAACCAAACATGTTTTCCTCCTATAAATTTATAATGCTCAACAGAAACTGAGCTATCTCCTTGGTCATAGACATAACGTTCAATATTATTGTAAATTGTTATAGTAGGAGTTAAATCTGTATTATTGTGGTTAATCCAGTGATCTAATGTGCTTTGTACAGAATTCCAGTCAGTACTCCCATTATAGGAAACAACATCATCAGAGGTTCCATGAAGATGTATTACTGGCATAGGATGATTGGTAGATCCTGTACAGTTTAACATTGTTCCGGAAACAGATGCCACCGCAGCAATTAAATCACTTTTATAATTTGCAAGGCCATATGCCATCATACCACCGTTAGAGTATCCTGCAGCATAAATTCTTCCCATATCTAAATTATACTTAGACGAAATCTTATTAATCATAGATTCAACAAATCCAAAATCATCAGCATCACTTTTATTATCTCCACCTGTTGGGCAAGGATTCCAATGGGAAGAGCCATCTAAGCAACTACCTTGGGGATATACTAAAATAAAAGTGTCAACTTCTGCCAATGAGCGCATATCTGCTTCTTTCATGTAATCACTTGCACTACCACCAAACCCATGAAAATTAAGCATTAGTGGAACAGAATATGTTCCATCATATGAATCAGGTATGTATAAAACATATTCTCTATTGACACCATCGTTAACTATGGACTGTGCATTATTATTTGAGTAACATTCCACTGGATCTTTATTATCATCTTTTTCACAGCTACTAAAAATCGTAAGTAAGAAAATAAATAGTAAAATTGATTTTTTCATCGGATTCTATTTTTAAACGACTATTTCTTTTTTTATTCAAAATACAAAAATTGCTACACTGTAATATTATAACCTTTTTATTGTTTTAGTAGTCACTATTGACCTATTTTCGAATCAAAACTTACGATTTTTGTGGAGCAAAGGGGATTGAAGTCCAACTATTTCGAAACTGATTTAAATCTTTTTATTTTAAATAATTAATTAAAAGCACTTTTCGTTTTTTTTGTTACTTTTAGAATATGAAAAAACGTTTACTCTTCCTTTTAGGATTATTTGTTTCCCCTTTTATTTTTAGTCAAATTTTAACCGTTAATTCTGGATCCTCCGTGTCCATTGCTTCGGGTAGCCTTGTTACCCTTGGTGGTTTGGAGATTGCTCCTGATGACACCTATGTGATTAGTGGGGACAATGCCATTTCGAGAGCCTCAACACCCATAAGCTCAGGATCAAACAGCTCTGTGTCTCGTGTGTACAGCTCGACTTCTTTACTCTCTGGATTTACAGGAATCCTTACGTTCTCTTACCTTGAAGGAGAACTCAATGGCATAGCGGAAGGGAATCTTGTTTTAGAACTTCAAGCAGACGACGATAGCTGGACGTCTTACAATGGAACAGTAAATGAAACAAGCAATACGATTAGCTACAACTTTAATGATGCGGTATCCTTTAAAGCCGTAACGGCCAGCGCAGCAGGTGCTACACTAACCATAGAAGACCTAAGCCCAGCTGCTAGCAGTATCCACGTTTATCCAAACCCAACTGCCAATCGTATTTATATACAAGCAGAAAACATTTCAAAAGCAGAACTTTTTGATCTTATGGGAAGAAAAGTAAAAGCTACAAATCAAGACCAAATCGATTTAAGTAACATCAGTAGCGGCTCGTATATCCTACAAGTCACCACACAAAACAATACTACAGAATCCTTTAAAATCATCAAAAATTGAAAAACTATATTTTTATTTTACTTGTAGCTACATCAACCGTATCTATTGCTCAAAACAGTATCCTTTTCGATGCTTCGGACCAACAATACCTAACCATTTCAAATGCGGATGACAGATTTAATGCCACTGCCGATTTCACCTACGAGATATGGGTTAAATTCACTTCCAAAGGTTTCGATGGAAAGAGGTTAGCTCCGTTTTTTGGGGGGCAACAACACGATTATGCAGCATTGCTCGATAACAAAATAGGGATGCGTTTAAATTCAAACTCTGTCTGTAGTGGTGATAGAATGTTTGGAAGTACAAGTACAATTGAAACAAACACATGGTATCATATTGCTTATGTTAGATCTGGAAGTATTGTTAGCTTGTTCCTCGATGGAACACTTTTGGGAACTACTGAATGTGCTCAAGAAGATGGTTCTGTCAAAGGTGTTTGGATGATAAATGCCAACACCATTAATATTGGAGCAATCTTTTGGAACACTAGCTATCTTGACGGTTACATTGGTGGGATGAGATATGTTGTTGGAAGTGCTTTGTATTCAGCGGATTTTACGCCTCAGTTAAGATGGGAAAAAACCAACGAAACCATTTTATTGATGAATATTAAAAACGAAGGAGCTGCATTCACTGACGAAAGTGATTATTCTAACACAATCAATTTAAATGGTAGTAGTTCAGCGCCAACATTTGTAGCCGAAAATGGACCAACACTTCCAGCAGATATATTATTGAGCGGCAATGTTAGTATAGAAAATAATCAGATCAAAAATGTAGCCGATCCCGTTTACGCTCAAGATGCAGCTACAAAAAATTATGTAGACACCAATACTTCTAGCACATACACAAAGTCGGAAGTTGATGTTTTGATTGCCAATCTACAACAACAAATTGATGAACCAGTATATACGATTGGATATCATGCAGAGCTTGGAGGCTATGTTTTTATGGTTTCTGATGATGGTAAGCACGGTTTGGTTGCCGAAACAAAAGATCAAGGTCTTGAAAGCTGGTATGATGCACAAAATCTTATATCTAACCCCTCAAATCATTCAGCAAATGGCCAAAATTTTACAGACTGGAGACTACCCACTAGATACGAACTAGCACAAATGTATATTCTTAAAACAGAAATTGAATCCGCCGGGGGGGATTCATTTGGGACAAAAACCTATTGGACGTCGAATCAATCAATCTTTTCTGTTAATGGGCTTGAAGAGGAAACTGCCTGGAGACAAAATTTCGGCAATGGTGCTCAATATATCACGAATACTGTAAGATTAGTTGACGATCTGTTTGTTCGATCAGTTCGTGAGTTTTAAATGATAATTTTATTGAGGTTTCTTTATGCATAGAATAAAAATATCCCCAAAAGCAAAAAATTATTCTTGTAATAAAAGTGGAGCATAAGGGAGTTAAGTCGAACTTTTTTGGTGATGATTTAGTTGTTTTCAAAAAAAAATATTCCCAAGAATAAATTATTATTTCTGGAAATAATCAGTGGAGAAGAAGGGATTCGAACCCTCGACCTCTTGACTGCCAGTCAAGCGGGCTTGACTGAGCAGAACATAACAAACTAACTGAATATTAGAATGTTAGCATTACACTTAAATAATTGTTTAAGTTAATTGCCATATAGTTGCCAAATAATAGCCTATCCTATCCCAAAGTATGTAGAAGATATGACGGTCTATACTACATAGATTTTAGACTCAATAATAAGCGTGTTAGGATGTTTAGTGGGTGTAAGATAAACTCGTCTCTTGCACCTAACTCATACCCATCCAAGCTAAGACACTCAAAGACTGCATTGCTTGCTAAAGAGGTGTATGATTATTTAGTGAGTAATGACTACTCTTTTGAAAAGCCACTTAAGGGTGTTGAGCTGTTTGATAGTCTTATTGAATCTAAACTTAGTGAACCATTATCTACAATGTATAGAAAGACACTTATGTCTATTGCATCGTTTCTTAGACAGGAACTTATTTTGAAAGGTAGCATAGGCAAGCAGTTCTTAAATAGTATACCACTTAGGCACAACAATAACACCTCTTACAATACAACAAGAAGACACTTAAATGTGCTTGTAAACCACCTACACAACAATGGATTTACTATTGAAAAATCAACGCTTAAAACACGCAAACAAGAAGAGGTGTTACACAAGCCCATAAGCGACTTAAAAGACCTCTTAGAACACATTAAAACACACAATAATAACCTCTACATATGTGCTTTACTTACCTATGGATGTTTACTTAGGCCACACCATGAAATAAGGTTGCTTAGGTGGCGTGATTTTAGTGATGATCTGTCGTATATCACACTCTCAGGAAGCAGAGTAAAGTCTAAACGTAATCGCCTCGTTCCTGTGCCTGAATATGTACGTAAAGAGCTTACTATTGGGGATAGAAACATCAACATATTTTCAGGGGAAATAGATCCGTATAATAGAAGCTATTTTAATGGGGTTTGGAAGCGTTTTAAGACGCTTAATCCTGAGCTTGATAAAGACATTACACTATACTCATTTAGACACACAGGGGCGATAGAAATCTTTAAACGTACAGGCTCAATACACAAGCTACAAAGAGCTATGGGGCATTCAAGTTTAAACGTTTCTCTAACCTACTTAAGAGGTTTAGAAGTAGCAGAACTAAAAGAAGAAGATATGCCTATGGTTTAATTCCTTAAGTTAGTAGCACTAAAAATAATACAATGAAAACTTTACTCTCACTATCTGCTCTTTTAATTACACTAACGCTAACTGCTCAATCTAATACTGCTACTTGGTATCTTAATGATACATATGGTAATGGTATACAATCTCCAACAAATACTGCAAGTGGAGACCAATCTACAGCAATTGGAGCATACACAGAAGCAAGTGGATATTCTTCTACAGCAATGGGATTAGGCACAACAGCAAGTGGAAGTCAATCTACAGCTATGGGATATAGCACAGCAGCGAGTGGACAGTATACTACAGCAATGGGAAGAAGCACAACAGCAAGTGGATATTCTTCTGCAGCAATGGGAAGAAACACAACAGCAAGTGATTATGCCTCAACGGTCATTGGGCATTACAATTCTTCAGGTTCTACAGTTACAAATAACGCTACTTCATTTAATACAGCAAACACAGCTTTTGTGATTGGAAATGGAGCAAATGCAGACAACAGAACTGATGCCCTTACTGTACTATTTGACGGTACTACAACCATTGCAGGAGACTTAAGTATTAACTCTGATGCAAGACTAAAAGCTAATATCATTTCTCTTGGTAGTACTCTTGCCAAACTATTACAAATAGATGGTAAGACATACACTATGAAAAAGGACGAGAACAAGAAACAAAAGATAGGTGTTCTTGCACAAGACATAGAGAAGGTGTTTCCTGAACTTGTTTCAGAAAGTAATGGTGTTAAATCAGTAAACTATCAAGGGCTTGTTCCTGTACTTATAAATGCTTTGAAAGAGCAAGACAGTAAGATGAAAGAGCAAGACAATAAGATGAATGAGCAAGAGGCAAGAATAGAGCGTCTTGAAAAGCTGCTATTAAATAGTTAGAAGTAGCAGAACTAAAAGAAGAAGATATGCCTATGGTTTAGTTTAAAACTCCTTATTATTTCATTATTACTTTGTGAATTATTAAATTTGATTATGAAAAAAAACTACTATTGCCCATTGCATTTATCTCAATTCTGAAATATGTATAGATTTAATTCAAATGATTATATAATTCGCACCCCTTTATTTGTCATCTTTTTTTGGTTTGGCCTTTTAAAGGTGATTAAACTTTCTCCTGCTCAAGGATTAGTTATTGATACTGTGTATTGGATGCCATTTTTAAGTCCTGATGGATGGGTAATAGTAATTGGATTTTGGGAAATGCTAATTGGCCTATTTTTTCTTACTAAGAAAACGACATTTTACGCTATGGTATTGTTGTTGTTGCAAATGAGCGGAACTTTTATGCCTTTAGTGCTTTTACCGTCAATAACTTTTCAAAATTCTAATTATCTACTCCCAACTCTTGAGGGGCAATACATTATAAAAAATATAATAATAATTGCTTCTGCACTTGTAGTTGGTAGACACTATTTAAATCAGCCGTTTTTTGAACGTATCTCTAACATACTTAAGAGGTTTAGAAGTAGCTGAATTGAAAGAAGAAGATATGCCTATGGTTTAATTTAGTAATTTAATAAACGATTGAAATTATTCATGAAAGAGTATGAGATAATAAACTTCAAAAATGAATACAGCAAGCTTTTTTATGATTTAAACATAGAGTGGCTAAAGGAGTATTTTTTCTTAGAAGATTATGACAAAAAGGTTTTATCAAATCCACATAAATATATCATTAATAAAGGCGGCAGCATCTTTTTTGCAAAAAAGGACAAAAAAATTATTGGAGTTGTTGCGCTAATGCCAACTCATGAAGTTGATGTGTATGAATTAACCAAAATGGGCGTAAAAAAAGCTTCACGAAACAAAGGGGTAGGTAAACTACTTTTAAAAAAATGCATTGAGCAAGCAACAGAAAACAAACTAAAAAAAGTAATTATTTATTCCAACAGAAAGCTTGAAAATGCAATATTTTTGTACAAATTATTTGGCTTCATTGAAGTTGAATTAGAAAAAGAGTCCAACTACCAAAGGGCAGATATCAAATTAGAACTTAGCTTACAATAAATAATTAAACACCACTAAAAACAATACTGTGAAGAAACTATTACTAATATTATTGATTGCGCCCGTTTTAGGATTTGGGCAAGGAGAACAACGCTATGCTGAAGGTACTACCACAGACCAAGATGGGAATACTTTTGAGTTAATAAAATATGGAACACAAGATTGGGCAATTGAAAATGCTGAAGTAGTGACTTATCGTGATGGAACACCTATTCTACAAGTTATAGATGGTACAGAGTGGAAAAATATTACTAAAGGCGCTTGGTGTTATTATGATAATGACCCAACAAAAGGAAAGCTTTATAATTGGTATGCTGTTATGGGCATCCACGACGATGATGAAAGTACACCAAATAAAGAATTTGCACCTAATGGTTGGCACGTACCAACAGATGCCGAGTTTTATATTTTAGAACAATACTTGATAACGGAAGGATATAATTGGGATGGGTCATACACAGATGACAAAATAGGTAAATCTATGGCTTCTACTACCGGTTGGAATAATCATAATGAAGAAGGTAATATTGGCAACGAACAATCTTCAAATAACAAAAGTGGATTTAACGCTTACCCTGTAGGTCGACGTGACCCCCAATACGTCGGTGCTTTTTTGGCAGATGGTGTCGAGGCATATTTTTGGTGCGCTCAAGGCACTTCTTTTTACAAGGATCAAAATCAACTTACATACTCTAATCATATACTTTACAGTAACTCGGATCAAATGCAGAATGGTTTTTCAGTCCGTTTTGTTAGAGATGCCTCAAACGATACTGATGGTGATGGGGCAACAAATAATACGGATAATTGCCCTAACACACCGATTGGAGAAACAGTGGATGGAAATGGTTGTTCTGATTCTCAATTATTATCGACAAACGACTATTCAAATGCTATTACAATCTACCCGAACCCAACTACTTCAATAGTTAATCTAAAAGGCGATAGACAATACGATATTGAGGTTTACACCCTTCAAGGCAAAAAGGTAATGGCACTCACAGGAAACACGATTGATATGTCGCACTTATCCTCTGCAACTTACATTGTTAAAGCACTTGATAAATTAGGGAACGAAGAAGTGAGTTATAAGGTAGTAAAGAACTAATCTACCCATTTATTTTTTTCTTTAAATTAGTACCACTAAAAACAATACGATGAAAAAACTTCTTTTTCTGTTTATGTTATCTGCTTTAGGGTTTTCTCAAAATATTGATTTAGTTAACACGGAAAAAAGAATTGGCATTAAAAATTGGAGTAAAGTCAATGACGATGTTATGGGCGGAATTTCAACATCAAAAATTCGGATAAACAATGATGGTAATATTGTTTTTAGTGGGGTTCTGTCATTAAAAAACAATGGAGGTTTTGCATCAATGAGGTTAGATTTAATTGATTTAGACTTAGAAAAAGTAAAATCTTTCAAGATTAAATTTAAGGGTGACGGTAATTCATACAAACTCAGATTTAGACAAAACAACAGAAGAGCTTCTTATTCGCATAGTTTTAAATCCTTCAAAGACAAATGGATTGAAAAGAATATTTTAGTCAGTGAATTTAAACCTACTTGGAGAGGAATTAATTATGCCAATTATCCTGATTTACAAACAGAAAAAATAAGTTCAGTTGGATTACAAATTTCTGACAAACAAGTAGGGACATTCGAATTAGAGCTCAAACATATTAAAGCTGTTTATTAAATTACTAACACTAAAAACAATACGATGAAGAAACTATTGGTGCTTTCTTTAATTTCCTTCTCTCTTTTATTTCAAAGCTGCTCTTCCTATAAATCTATCGATTACGATAGTGGTAAACCTTATAAATATCAAAAAATTAGGGTTGTAATGGTAGATGGCACTAAATATAATGGAAGTCTGTTCATAAAAGATGAACAAAATCTATATATATCAACGCGGGATGGAAAAACACTAAAGATTCCCAAAGAGGGGATTAATGAACTAAAAACTAAAGAGCTTAATGTTTTAAAAACATTTGGATTTACAGTTGGATATATTGCATTGGTGGGATTAGGTGGTTATGGAATATATTCGTTCCTCGCGGCTATTGCATCAACAGGATAGTGGATTGAACTTGAAACAGACCAAATAAATGTAATGCTTGAAAAGGAAAATAACTAATCCACAAACTTTATTAGGCTCTTAAAGCATATGCTCTAAGTATATTCTTACAAAAGGTTAAAAGATAGTTGAGTTATCCACATTAATTTACTTGAAGTGTGTTTCTTTAAGCTCTAACTTTGGTGGGTGAGTGGGATAAATGCTTACTTGGTTTACAAAGTTGCTCACATATATTCTTTTTGAAGTTTTACAACTTCATTATATACTTAAATATATTGCATAATGTTACTTAATGTGATATATGCTTAACTCAAAGTTATAAGCTCAATACAGGATAAGTATGTCTTATAAACTTTGATTAATCAAGTTTTTTCAAAGTATAGCCAAAAGGTAGTTGCCAAATAGTTGCCATTTTTATATTATCTTTATAATAGTTGTAATGCTCTTATAAAGAAGAAGGTAGTAGTGGAGAAGAAGGGATTCGAACCCTCGACCTCTTGACTGCCAGTCAAGCGCTCTAGCCAACTGAGCTACATCCCCTTTGATTTCTTTAGGTTGCGCTGTTTTGTTGTTTGATTAGGTTCAACGCTGACCCTGCTTTAAACCATTCTATTTGTGCTTCGTTATAGGTGTGATTTGCTTGCAAATTATCCGTTGATCCATCTACATGAACAACCTCAATGCTGATGGGTTTCCCTGCTGAAAAATCGGCCAAATCAACAAAATTGAAGCTGTCGTCTTCTTGAATTAGATCGTAATCGGACTCATTCGCAAAAGTGATCCCCAACATTCCTTGTTTTTTGAGGTTGGTTTCATGGATACGAGCAAACGATTTGACGAGTACCACTTTGACACCCAAATGACGAGGCTCCATGGCTGCATGCTCACGAGAAGATCCTTCTCCGTAGTTGTGGTCACCCACAACAACAGTTTCCATTCCCTGTGCTTTATAGGCACGCTGCACGTCAGGAACGCCACCATATTCGCCAGTCAATTGGTTTTTGACAAAGTTGGTTTGTTTGTTAAACGAATTCACTGCCCCAATAAGGCAATTGTTTGAAATATTGTCCAAATGACCTCGGTAACGCAACCAAGGTCCTGCCATTGAAATATGGTCTGTGGTGCACTTACCGTCGGCTTTGATAAGCAATTTGGCACCCATCAAGTTTTTGCCATCCCAAGGCGTAAAAGGGGTCAGCAGTTGCAATCGTTCTGAATCGTCTTTAACAACAACAGACACTCCCGATCCATCTTTTTCTGGCGCAAGATATCCGTTGTCCTCCACATCAAATCCAGATGGTGGTAGCTCCAATCCTGTTGGTGGTTCCAACCTCACTTTTTCACCGTCTTGGTTGATCAACGTGTCGGTCATTGGGTTAAAGTCCAATCGGCCAGCGATAGCCACCGCCGCCACCATTTCTGGTGAAGCAACAAAGGCGTGGGTGTTTGGGTTTCCGTCGGCTCGTTTGGAAAAGTTTCGGTTGAACGAGTGTATAATGGAGTTCTTTTCTTGTTTGTCTGCACCGTCTCTTGCCCACTGTCCAATACATGGTCCACAGGCGTTGGTGAAGATTTTGGCATCGAGGTCTTCAAAGATTTCTAAAAGTCCATCGCGTTCTGCGGTAAAACGAACCTGTTCCGATCCTGGATTGATCCCAAAAGAGGCTTTGGTCACCAGTTTTTTATCCACTGCTTGTTTTGCAATCGATGCTGCACGAGACAAGTCTTCGTAGGAGGAGTTTGTGCATGACCCAATGAGTCCCCACTCTACTTTGATGGGCCAGTCGTTTGATGATGCTTTGTTTGCCATTTCACTTATCGGAGTAGCGAGGTCTGGCGTAAACGGGCCATTGACGTGTGGTGAAAGTGTGCTGAGGTCAATCTCAATCACTTGATCAAAATACTGTTCTGGGTTTTGGTACACTTCGGGGTCGGCAGTCAGGTGTTCCTTCACTGCGTTGGCCGCTTCGGCCACATCGTCTCGGTCTGTCGCACGGAGATAACGCTCCATGGATTCGTCATAACCAAAGGTAGAAGTCGTTGCACCCACTTCGGCACCCATATTACAAATCGTTCCTTTTCCGGTGCAAGACATTGCCTCGGCGCCCTCGCCAAAATATTCGATAACGGCACCTGTTCCTCCCTTAACGGTCAGAATACCGGCAACTTTCAAAATCACATCCTTAGGTGCTGCCCAACCGTTGAGCTTTCCTGTGAGTTTAACGCCTATCAGTTTTGGGAATTTAAGCTCCCATGGCATATCCGCCATGACGTCAACCGCATCGGCGCCTCCAACTCCAATGGCAAGCATACCTAGACCACCCGCGTTGACCGTGTGTGAGTCTGTCCCAATCATCATACCGCCCGGAAAAGCATAGTTTTCCAAAACAACTTGATGAATAATTCCGGCTCCTGGCTTCCAAAAACCAATGCCGTATTTGTTGGAGACCGATTGTAAAAAATCAAAAACCTCAGCCGAAGAATTGTTCGCAGAACGTAAATCGGCAGCGGCACCTTCTTTCGCTTGAATCAGGTGATCGCAGTGAACTGTCGTTGGCACTGCAACCTTTGTTTTTCCCGCTTGCATAAACTGTAGCAACGCCATTTGCGCTGTCGCATCTTGACAAGCAATACGATCAGGGGCAAAGTCAACATAATCTGCACCACGAACAAAGGCCTTTTGCGCATCTCCATCCCATAAGTGGGCATATAATATTTTTTCTGAAGCCGACAAAGGCTTCCCTGTTACTTCACGTGCAGCGGCAACACGAGCTGACAAGCGTTCGTAAGTTGCTGTAATCATTGAAATGTCGAATGCCATTTGGATTGATTTTTGTTTGGGTGTAAAAATAGGAAATTGTACTCTTTTTATTACACTCATTTTTAGTTTCTTGGCTTCAACAACAGAACATCCTTTTTTTCTATGAACAAAAAATTCCCCGCTTGGTTAATGCGGGGATTTATCATTCTTTACTTCAACTTCATTAACACATGGTCAAAACATCATGTCTTTCTTTATCACTATTTATAAAACGATAGTGTTTGTGTTGTAGTCCTTGTGTCGCTTTAGCTTGGATTTCGTGTGTGAAAGCACAAAACCAAAGTGTAGAGGCAAATGTTTTCCAAAAAAAAACCCGCTCGAAAGCGGGCTTATACTGTATGAAATGGGCGCTTATTATTTGCTCTCCATATTCACGATATAGTCATGAGAATCGTAAAGAAAGTTTACGACTGCGACTTTGTCCTCTTGCCATTTGAAAGATGCATGAACAGGAGAGCTAACCATCGCGCCGGTAGCGTTGCTTTTCCCCTCCCATAAAAACCATGTGTTGGTATATACATTTCCGTTATCTACATAAAAAGTTGCCGTTGTGTATTCGGAGTTTGTAATGTCGCTGTAGAAATTACGCCCTTGTAAAAACCCCTCCATCATTTGCGCAGGAGTCATTTCGTTTCCGTTAACTCTGGCAATAGCATCTTCGGTAAAGATTTCCAACTGGCCAGACATATCATTGGCAACATAAGCTGCATTGAGTGCATCCATTGCGTTGGATTTGGCATCTCCAGACTCAATTGTTCCAAAGTGATGCTCTGATTTTTCAATGTGCTTTTCACCGACTTGCGCACATGATGTGATCAAAAACGCAGCTAGTGATAGTATAAGAAAATATTTCATTTTTTTGTTTTTTAGTGATTAATTGATGCTGTAAATTTATTAATAAAATGCATATTTACAACATGAACATCTCCCGTCCACCCCTACTGAAGAGGGGTTTGTGAGATATTATATGTACTTGGATTTTATTTTTTGCTCGTCACAAAATAAAGAACGGCAAAAACAGCAAAAAGACCCATGTTGACAAAAGCCGTTGGACCTCCAACAACCCCAATGGCAATGTGATAGCCAATGATAGCAGTCCACATGGTACAGCCAAGCGCCCAAAGAGTGCCAAAACGGTTGAGCGAGTTTCCAGCCATCTTAGGAAGTTTCCACATAAAAATGGACAAAAAGATAAAGGTTACACCCAAAAATTGTCCCAAAGCAATAAGGTCGTCTGTCATTTCCATCATCGCCATTTCAAAGAACATCGCCGTGGCAAATAGCTGCGACAATCCGTTGATCAAAAAAATGATAGATTGCGTTCTAAAAATTGATTTTACATTCATTTTTTGTTATTAAGATTGATTCAGTGTTCAATATAATTGAAATAATTTGAAGATTATAGTTAATAATCAAGTTCTATGGGTAAATTTTGGGTTATTTAATAATTTTGTTTAACTTTATTGGCTGTCTATTAAACATTATGAAATTAAAGAAAAGGGAAGTTGTTTATTTTAACAATTCAACACAGAAAATAAGCTTGCGTAAATACTCATGGTTCGCTACGATTAAATGGAATTTGTCTAGCATCGTCAAACGTCACAATATCGCACAGTAGTTCCATCAATTACTGCTCTTACACGAGCCTTCTCGGCTTTCTATTTGCCATCATCTTTTTAAAACGACATTCTTTCCATTCGTTGCATTGCTTTGTTCTCTAGTTTTTATACATTAAGGCCACTAAAAATGAAACTAATGAAACAACTAATTTATGTACTCGCTGCGGGTCTATTCGCTGTGAGTTGTTCAAACCCAAACGCCACTCTTGTCACATTTGATGATGAAAACACGGTCGCAATTCGCGCCCACATTCAAAACTATTTGGAAAATGATGTTGCGTCAATGACCGAAAGATGGTCGGAAGACCTTGTTGTAAAGGGATCCACGTTGGACGGTGCAGTAGATCTCGCCGTTGCGCAAAGTGCAATTTCCTTACACCACGTTCTTTTTTCGGATATCAGTATAACTGCTCCGGATTCTGATGAGGATTTTTATGCAGAAACAACAACCTATAAAGACTCTGGCGAAACGTGGACCAAAATATGGTTTTCATGGAACGGAACAGGGAATTTTACAGGCAATACGGTTTCCAATATGAATATGATCGGCTTTCGCTGGGCAGACGGAAAAATTGCGGAAGAACATCACTTTAGTGACGGGGCTGCATTTGCTGCCGAGGTGGCTGCTTTTGAAGCGTCACAGTCTGCAGCAGAGTAATCTGTAACGACACCAATGTACAAAAAGGCATAAAAAGTCCATTGCCCATCTTGGCGATGCTTTTTGTGCCTTTTTTTGATTTCTCCAACTCGTGTCAAGATCTTTTGGAAAGTGTAGGTTCCCCAAAAAAAAAGTGCGCAAGGATAAGTCCAAAGATTTTGTAACTTTATGCAAAACAAACACAATGGAAAACATTTCTTTATTATTGCAAGTGGCCGTAGCGGTTTCCGTATATTATGTATGGATTTTTAGATATCACAATGTGATTGCTGAATTCAAGCAGTTTGGGTATTCAGATGTCTTGAGGAACTTTGTTGGTGCAGCTAAGATTTCGATTTCGGCGCTTCTTATCATCGGGATATGCTACGCTGAAGTGACTGCTTATGGCGCCTTAGCAATGGCCTTTTTTATGCTTTGTGCTCAGTTGTCGCATTTTAAAGTCAAAAACGGCTTTATGCAACGACTCCCATCTTTGATCCTCCTTTTGATGTCGCTGTTTATTGCTGCGTTTCACTATGGATTACTGTAGTTGATGGATCTATACACTATCATCATTCTTTTTACGGGTGTTTCTTTTGTGGCCTATGGCATAAACTCCTTTATTTCAAAAAGAATGATTCGCGAATTTAAACGCTGGGGGTTGGCCGATAAACGAAAAGCAATCGGCGCTAGTCAGTTTGTTGGAGGGCTTGGATTGTTGGTCGGATTTGAATTTGAGTTGGCACTCGTCATCAGTTCGGTCTTTATCATTGTGATGATGTTTGTTGCCATTGCCGTCCGAATTCGAATAAAAGACAACATCTCCGACATTTTACCCGCCATCACGTATATCTTATTGAACGCTATTATTCTATATCGTTTTCTATACGCCTAGTTGATCCCCGACGAGGTGCATATCACTCATTCGGAACCATTTGCTTCATAAAGCTTAGCTGCCTCTTCCTACTTTTCGAACCCCAGAAGATTTTAGTTTATTGCTTTTATTGGACATTTTGCGCTTTCCACCTTTTTTATCAGGTGTATTTTTTTGTAAACTGTTTCCAAAAAACTTGCTTGACATATGTAATATTTTAATTCTTTAAAGTTATAAAATAATAGCATTCATCCGCAAAAGGACAGCAATTTTACAGTCTTTTTTCTCTTATGTCCTCACAAAAGGGCCAGCAATAAATGAGTTATCTACACTCATTCGCTTGAACTGTGCTTGCCGACACTCTACCTTTGCTGAAAGAAGGTGCAAATGCTTGCTTTGCTGTTTTTTGCTAAGTAAAAAAGCAAAAAACCCCGCTAAAAGCAGGGCTTTAAGAATGTGTAGTCTGGCGGTTAGGCGTGCTCCCCCCCCTACTGTAGTTCAGAGATACAGCAGAACGCAATCTTTTAGTGAATTACGTTTATTGAAATGAAAAAAATGCCTTTAGGGATATCATAACTTTCAGAAATTAATGCGATATAATCTTTTTGACCGCTTCAGCTGTTTCTAAGAGTGTTTTTTCAAACGGAATTGGCTTCCAATTGAACACCTCCATTGTTTTAGAGTTATCCGCACTAAGTTCCATGTCGAGCATGGTTAACATCCCTTTGGCTTCTCGATCAAAAATGGACAAGAGTTTCAACATAAAGTTTGGCGCTAATCTGGTGCTAGGGCCTTTATATCCATTGTCTAAAAGAAATTGGCATACCCACTGAAAACTTCTTCCTACTTTTTCAGTTGCAATAAAACGTTGGTTAGCTGCTTTGGGCTCTGTTAAGGCTGCAACATGCAAATAGGCTACATCACGCACATCAACCATAGGAAATGACATCCTTGGTATCAAAGGCGTTTTTCCTTCTAAGATTTTAACAACCATAGACATTGATGCGCCCGAAACGTTTGTCCCAAGTGGGGGGCCAAAAACCCCACCCGGATTAATGCTTACTAATTCTAATTTATGATCCCCCGATTGATTTTTAATAAAATCCCAAGCGGCTTGCTCTGCTAATGTTTTACTTTTAAAATAAGTATTTAAATTTTTTGACTCTAAGTCAGTCCAATCCTCAGGTGTGATTACCCCTGTTTTTCTGCCTCCCATTATTGCAACAGTAGAGCTGGTTAAAACGACTCGTTTTACTTTATTTTTTTTTGCAGATTTTAATACCCTTAGTGTTCCATCTATTGCTGGGGCGAGCATATCTGAATCATTTTTTGGGTTTTCAATTGTAAATGGAGAGGCCAGATGCATAACGAAATCATAATCTGTCAGGGCTGCGTCCCATCCGTCATCAGAATTTAAGTCTAACCGAGCGAAAGAAAGGTTCTCAATAGAAACCGAAGCTGATTGAAGAGTAGATATTACTTCATCTTCTTTCTCAGCAGTGCGGACACTTCCCGTTACATTGTATCCTTTTTCTAAAAGGGTTTTTACACAATGTAATCCGATATAACCAGACACTCCAGTTACAAATACTTTTTCACTCATATTTTAAATTATTGATTAATATATATTACTTTTGATTTGATAGTAAAAGTATAAAATATTACTATTTATTTGATAGTAATATTCAATAAACTTTATAATAATGCCATTTCTAAATAAAATCTTTAGGTGTGATTGCCCTGTTACCTCAGCTATTGACATCATAGGTGATCGATGGACGCTTGTTGTCATAAAAATGATGCTATTAGAATATAAAAAAACCTTTAAGCAGTTCTCAGAAAGTGACGAGTCTATTGCCCCTAGTATCTTATCCAACAGACTAAAAATGTTAGAAAAAGATGGCTTTATTAAGAAAGTAAAAATAGCCCATAACCTTAAAACAAATTACTATATCTTAACAGAAAAGGGGCTTTCATTAAGTCCTGTGATTATAGAGTTAGCGTTTTGGAGTCATCATAATATAAAGCGCTTCAACAACCCCATTGTCAATGTCAAGGATAAAACTGAATTGTTCAATATAATTATCGATAGATATAAATCAAAAACGACTGTACTATAACAAGTATAAGCGTTATCATTCCACGATGCTCCTTATTATTGAAAGGTGCAAATCGTTTGATCAAAATTTAAACTTTTCCATTACATTAGGGTCTAAGTAATTAAACCTATTCAATGAAAAGGATTTTCAAATTATTCTTGGTGGTACTCATATTGTCATGTAGTAAAGATGAAAACTCTCAGGAACAAAACGAATCATACTGTTCTGGAGATTACTCAACTGCTGGAATTTTAGTCGACATTGAAGAAGAAATCTATAATAATGATGAGTCCGTGAATAATTACAGTAGATATTCATGGACTTCTGATGGTGTTGATAGAATTTTAAGTGGAAATGGGATTCCTAATCATGAAGTAGGTACTTTTCCAAACACCAATAATCCAAATACAATTTCAGAGCAAAATGTAAATAAGAGATTTACGCTTTGTCCAGAAATAATTACGGAAAGTGGATTGGATGTTGTTGGTCCTGCTTTGGCAATTGCCTATGCATTAAACAGTGTCAAATTTGATCCTGCTACAGCAGGGAAATGTAATGATGCTGGCGAATGTAGTTTAGCGCAAGGACAGGGAAACTGGAATATTGAGGCACTAGGGCATACCACATTTGACTTTGGTGATGACATGAACCATGCTCATGTCCAGCCCAATGGCGCATATCATTATCACGGAATGCCAGAGTTGCTTATTGAATTTTTAGCAGACACTCAAGGGATGACATTGGTTGGTTGGGCGTCTGATGGGTTTCCAGTCTATGCTAGATATGGGTATTCAGAGGCAACTAATCCCAACAGTGAAATGAAGTCATTAATCCCAAGTTACAGATTAAAATCCGAGCCTGATGCAAATCGTCCTGCGATTTTAACTGCGCTTATAGGCGGTCCTGGTCAGGGGACTACAAATGAAAATACACCTATTCCAATGGGCGCTTTTACCCAAGATTATGAATATGTTGAAGGACTTGGAGATTTGGATCAATGTAATGGTCGCTTTGGTGTAACCCCAGAATTTCCTGAAGGCATCTATTACTACGTCGTTACAGATGATTTTCCTTTTTTCACAAGATGCCTCAAGGGGAATGTTTAAAATAAAAACGGTTATACCATAACAGTATAGTGGTTTTATCATTATTGATTAAGGAAGGTAGCATTAAACAACAATAATTTACCGTTTTCCCAAAATGCTCTAAAAATGGGATTATCCACAAAATAAGTAACGCTTCCTTTGCCAATCGTTTCTGTACCAATAATCAATGATTCCTCTTGAACATCGGCCACATTTTTACCTACAAAACCTGCTACGGCAGATGCTCCCTTAGGGATATAACTCACATTGCTTCCTTTTTCCAGTAGTGAATAAGCCAAAGCAGAACGTTTTAGGGTATGGTAGTTGGTGCTGTATCCAAGCCCAATGGGGTGGGAGTTGTCTAGGCGTGTATTGTAAATTCCTCCCGTGATAACATTACTGATGTTATTACGTTTACGGTCTTCATAACGTAGGGTGGGGTCAGGAGTGATTTTATTTTCCTTTCTTTTTACACCAAAGGCTTTTTGATCTTCAAAGACGGACAAAGCGCGTTCAATGGCAATAATACGACCCCCTTGACGTAGCCAGCGCATGATCATTGCTTTTTTAGGTTCCGAATTCAGGCTGGAGTATCCCCCTGATGGCATGATGAGCACATCGATTTTCTTCATTACGTTTTCTGAGAGTTGATTTTCGCGTATTTGATGAAAAGGATAGTTTAAATCTTGTTCAAAATAGTGCCATAATTCTCCGTAGCTATATGGTGAAACTTCACCTTCTGTAAGCACTGCAATTTTGGGTGTTTTAATCCATTGAAAGTCATTTGAACCCATATCTGGTCCTGCAGAAGCATAACCACTAGCAATGGGGATCAATTGCTTTTGAAAATCTTTTGCCAATCGATTTAAGGTGGTTTCAAATGAGAGGTGCGTCGTGTTTTCTCCTCTGATAATAAATAAACTTCCCGCTTTCCAATTTTTATCAGCACTGCTAAAGGGTTTTTTACTAACGCGTAATTTGATATTAGCTTTTAAAAGTGCTGCCAAAAACTTACCATCTTCAAAGCTGTCATAGGTAGTGCCCCAAGCGTAGGTTTCTGAGGAAATAGGCTGTTGAAGGAATGTTGTTTTTTGGGGGTTATATTTGATTTTACTTTTAGTGCCCACTGCTTGTAAACCATGAGCATAAGGAAGTGACCAGGCGGTAATGTCATAGGTCAGTGAGTCTTGAAGTGCTGTCTTGGGTTCAAACCACACCTGTAACATTTTGCCTTTCACTTGCTGAGTAGGCACCACTAAAGCTCCTTTACCAACGTTGGTGTTGGTCATTCTCTGCTGTTGATAATCATAACCAGTAATTGACATGTTTTGATCCAAAAAACCATATTCTACCTCATGTTGGTTGAACAGCCGTAGAAGAGCTTTTAATTTGTTGGCACTCCCTTGCAAAACATAGGATTGGTATTTTCGACTTTTGTCCTCAAAGAAAGCTTGAAAATTTAGATTGAGTGCACGGCGGTGTTTGGCAACAGTTTCCACAGTAGAAATTGCAGTGGTATAGTGATGCTCAATACGATCAACTAGCGTTAGTTCGATGCCTTCATCGTTGAGGATACCTAACCCTGCATCTCCATTGCCCGCCTGCTCATAAGTCATTCCTATTGCACCTAAGTAGGTTGGATAGGTATCCCCATAACTTGGGTAGAGCAAGTCAAAGAATTCTTTGGTGAAGTAGAGCCATCCTTCACGATCAAAATAAAGAGCATGATTTTTTGCCAATTTATCTTGAAATTCCATCTGGTAAGGGGAAATAATTTCGTGAACTGGTTTGGCAGCAGGAGCAAAGTAGTAGGGGCTATTGATTCCTTGTTCGTGAAAATCCACATGTACATGAGGTAACCATTGGTTGTACTTTTTCAATCGTTGTTGTGTTTCAATTTGTGTCGCCCATGCCCAATCCCTATTCAAATCAAAAATATAATGGTTTGTTCGCCCATTGTGCCATAGCTCATCGTGCTCGCGAGAAAATGGCTTAGCATCGTAAGGATTACTGCGGTTTTGATTGTACCAATTCACATATCGGTCTCGACCATCAGGGTTAACACAAGGATCAATAATCACAACGGTCTTTTCTAGCCAGTCACTGTGGTGTTCAATTAAATTATAGATCGTTTTCATTGCTGCCTCTGTGCTTGAAGACTCGTTTCCATGGACATTAAAACTCAACCAAACGACTGCGATGTCATCGTTTTTTTCACCTTCAATTAGCCCTGTATTTTGGAGGTGGCGCTGGCGAATTGTTTCTAAGTTACCCAAGTTTTCAGCGGTAGAAACATAGGCCAATTGAAGAACACGCCCTTCAAAAGTGGAGCCATAAGGAGCTAAACTGACCATTTCGGAATGAGCTGCCACATGTTCAAAATAATCCACTACTTGGTGGTGTCTAGAAAAAGTAGTCCCTAGCGTGTAACCCAAAAAAGCATCTGGAGATTGTAATTGTGCAACGACCGGAAAATGAATAAGAAGGCTGAATAAAAAATGTGCAATTGTTCTCATAATGGTTTTAAAATCTTTAATATACCTATTTTTTGATTTAAAAGCCTGCCGATTTTAAAAAGAGATCAAAATAAAAAAGAGGTCAAAAATTATTCTTTAATTAATCTTACAAAACAGCCTCGCTCTTGAGTAGACCCTGTAATATCTATAGTTCTAAGGTGTCTTTCGTTGTGTTGAATATCATATATTATTTTTTTTGCTTCATTGCTGAATAACCAATAATAAGCAGCATATCCTTCTTGCCAAGTGTTTTGGTAATAATATGGTTTAAAATCTAATTTTGAGAGATTATTTTTTAATAAACTAACATTTGGCTGAAATTCACTTACACCATAACCTGGAGTCCATAAATCTTCTTGTGTAGCAAGACTTTTAGACAAGTAATTTTGTCTATATCCAAGATTCCCGTTAAAACTCCCATTTGAATTAAATCCATTTGTAATTAGAAAAGATGATAACTGTTGAATGTCATTTTGGGTTGGTACTCTATATCCAACCGGAGCCAAAACTTTATTTGGAGTATTTGAGTCATTATCATGAATTCCATGAACAGCATGTGCATTATAAATCTTTCCTAAATATGCATAGTTTGAGTCATCATTAAAATATCTCCAAGCACCGGTTGTCAAAGCCCTCCATTCATCATTTGTACCAGTAAACTGCGGTATAGGTGTGCCGTCAGTGTAAGAGGCAACATCTAAATTGTTTTTAGTCCACTGTTGTGTTCCGAGTTGAACTAATGCCCAATTTTGACCATTAAAATCAACAGTAGTTTCTTGTACATTATAATTGTTTGTAAACTGAGGATTGTCACATTCAAATTCGAAAATTTGAAAATTAGTAAAATCTGCAGTGTTACCAGTTCCACTTGTTGATTGAGTTTCAAATAAAATTTTTGAAATTTCTGAGGAATGGCTGTAGACATCTATAGAAAAAAGAAAGCTAGTAGTGTCAGAATAATCTGTCTTGTAATGTGAAACTTCCTCAATAAAATACAAACCATTTCTGGAAAAATCATATGAAAATGCTTCGCCAGAAGCAAAATCATTAGAGTTGTAGAATATTTTATTATTAGTTATGTAATAAAAACAAATTATTTCATTGTCATTTTGGTCAAGAGCAGTTAGCTTTAATTTTCTTGTGTCTGAACTTGTCATGCTAAAAGAAAAATTTACTCTAATATGTTTTGAAAAAAGGTCATCCTGAAGATGGGAAATGAGATCATATCCTGGTTCACTATCAATTTCATTAAATTGGGAATTACTATCTGTTTGAAAAACATTTTGAATATTGTAGCAGCCAAATTCACTAACTCCTCCTGTAGAAGCTCCAGAAGTACCAGGTTCCCCCTGTGGACCCACCAAAGAGTTAATAAAATCCTGCTCTGAACCTGTGTTACCAGCTGCAATCCATATGTCATAAGCTGAATCCCCATCATTTCCATCAGTAGCTTTTAATGAATCTAAAAACTCTTGCTCTGTGCCTGTTTATGTTCGAAACGAGCTCCTTAAAGGGCACGACCTCTACAACATATTTACAGGAAAAGAAAAGCCTTTAAATAAAAGCTATTTTAACACCCTTTGGGGGCGTTTTAAGAGAGTTTCTAAACTTATCGAACAAGACCAAACCCTTTACTCATTTAGACACACAGGGGCGATAGAAATCTTTAAACGTACAGGCTCAATACACAAGCTACAAAGAGCTATGGGGCATTCAAGTTTGAATGTATCTCTAACCTATTTAAGAGGACTTGAAGTAGCAGAACTAAAAGAAGAAGATATGCCGATGATTTTGTAATTTTAAGCAAAACATCACATTATGAAAACTTTTATTTCTCTATCTGCTCTTTTCTTATCACTATCACTTACTGCACAAACAAATCCTGCTACTTGGTATTTAAATGATACAAGTGGGAACGGTATACAATCATCATCAAATACAGCAAGTGGAGAACAATCAACAGCTATGGGTTATGGTACTGAAGCAAGTGGATATAATTCTACAGCAATGGGAAGAGATACAGAAGCAAGTGGGTATTATTCAATAGCTTGGGGAATAGACACAAAAGCAAGTGGGCAAAGTTCTACTGCAATTGGAGATAGTACAACTGCGAGTGAAAGTAATTCAACAGCTATGGGGAATACTACAACAGCGAGTGGAGAAGCTTCAACAGCTATGGGATATGGAACAATTGCACAAGGGCATTATTCTACAACTTTGGGTTATGAAACAACGGCTACTAATTTTCATTCAACAGCTATGGGTCGTAAAACAACTGCAAGTGGAATTAATTCTACAGCTATGGGATATTACACAACAGCAAGTGACAGGTCATCTTTAGTAATAGGTGAATACAACTCATTAGGCTCAACTGTTACTAACAGCGCTACACAGTTTAGTTTAGAAAACACAGCTTTTGTAATAGGAAATGGAGCAGATGGAAATAGTAGAAGCGATGCGCTTACGGTGCTGTTTGATGGAACCACAACAATTGCAGGTGACTTAAACGTTAATTCTGATGCACGTCTTAAAGCAAACATTGTATCTCTTGGTTTTACTTTATCTAAACTTCTGCAAATAGACGGCAAGAGCTACACAATGAAAAAGGATGAAAGCGAGAAACAAAAAATAGGACTACTTGCACAAGACATAGAGAAAGTATTTCCTGAACTTGTATCAGAAAGTCACGGCATTAAGTCTGTAAACTATCAAGGGCTTGTTCCTGTGCTTATCAATGCTTTGAAAGAGCAAGACAGTAAGATGAATGAGCAAGAGGCAAAACTCAATAAACAACAAGCTGAAATAGACGAACTAAAAGCAATAGTAACTAAACTAATTACTCCATAACCTATTTAAGAGGGCTTGAAGTAGCAGAACTAAAAGAAGAAGATATGCCTATGGTTTAATTCCTTAAATTCGCACCACTAAAACCAATAGGATGAAGAGACTATTACTTTTATTATTGATTGCGCCTGTTTTAGGGTTTGGGCAAGGAGAACAACGCTATGCTGAAGGTACTGCCACAGACCAAGATGGGAATACTTTTGAGTGGATTAACTATGGTGACTTAGATTGGGCAATTGAAAATGCTGAAGTAGTTGCTTATCGTGATGGAACTGCGATACCACAAGTTACAGATGCTACGGAATGGGCAAGCCTTACCACAGGCGCTTGGTGTTACTATGACAACGACCCGACAAAAGGAAAGCTATATAATTGGTATGCTGTGATGGGTATTCACGATAATGATGAAAGTACACCAAACAAAGAATTTGCACCTAATGGTTGGCGCGTACCAACAGATGCCGAGTGGATAGCCCTTGAAAACTATCTCATAGTAAATGGCTATAATTATGATGAAACAACTTCAGAAAATAAAATTAGCAAGTCAATGGCTTCCACTACAGGATGGGATAGTTCAACAGAAGTAGGAGCAGTAGGCAACGACCAAAGCTTAAATAACAAAAGTGGTTTTAATGGCTTCCCTGAAGGTACCCGTACCAACATTGGTAGCTTCACGTATGGAGACAGAGCATTTTTTTGGAGTTCTACTGTACTTATCCATAGCGAAGGATATGATACAAATTTCGCATGGTACAGACAGTTGAGACCCCATGAAAGTGGTTTATACCGGTTCTACGACCTTCATAAGTCATGGGGCATTTCAGTGCGTTTTATAAGAGACGCCCCCACAGCATCCACAAAAGACTATTCAAATGCAATTGCCATCTACCCTAACCCAACCACTTCAATAGTTACTATACAGGGCGGTAAACAATACGATATAGAAGTTTACACCCTACAAGGCAAAAAGGTAATGGCACTCACAGGAAACACGATTGATATGTCGCACTTATCCTCTGCAACTTACATTGTTAAAGCACTTGATAAATTAGGGAACGAAGAAATGAGCTATAAGGTTGTAAAGAATTAGGATTTACTATTAAATAGTGGAGGTGCTTCCTCTACCATTTTATCCTGCTCTTCTTCTGTCATAGCGTTGTAGGCTTGGTATTCTTTGGTGTCTCCAAACACAATTACCGCAGGTGGCTTTATCTCTTGCTCCTGCTCGTTGACCATCTCTCCGTTGATACTTAATTCCTTTGGTAATAAATAAGGTAGGACTGCTTTAAGCATATTTATACGTTGATTACTTGTTAGCGTATTTATATCGATACTATCTATCAATCCGTTTGCTAATTGCTTTATTCTTTCTCTCATTTCTTTATCTAACGCTTTACCACGTTTAGACATCTTACCATATTGGTTACCTACTTGAAACATACTACTGTTAATTTATGTTATTTAACTTTATTTATATATATAACGATTAACTACATATCATTTATAAATAAGTAACCATATATATCATATGTGTTCCCAAATGAAAAAATATATTTAAAAAGTTATTGACAAATGGAACTATACTCGCTTAATGGGTTAAAAGAAATACTCAATGTGTCAGCAGATAAAGCAGAGTTATATGATAAATGTAATTGGTTTGTTACCTGTCTTTTAAAGAGAACAACATTAAATGATAAACAGAAGGACAAGCCTGATAATTACTTTGCCAATATATCAAGTGAAGAGTTAAAGAAATTCCTTGGAACACGTGATTACAGACCTATAATTGAAACGCTGTTAAGCAATGGAATAATTACAAAGAATGACAAATACTCAAAAGGTAAGTTTTCAAAGTCTTTTGCATTTACAGAAAAAGCAATAAAGATGGATAAGGTGCAGGTAGAGGTTCAAAGTAAATCATTTGCCAAAAGGTTATCAGATATTAACGACAAAGAATACCAAGAAACGATAAGAAAACCTTTGTTTAAACGCATATTAGAGAGCACTATAAAGCTTAATATAGTTGAGGAGGAGGACTACTACAAAAGTGAATTATCAAGCCTTACAGATGAGGAAATGATTAATGAAATAGACCCTGATGAAAAGCTTAAAGAAAGATGGCACCAATACAATCGATACACTTCCTTTTATGATGAGTTTACAGCACTTAATAAAGTTAAAGAAATAAGGCAGTTGATTGATAGTAAAGTCTATCAAAAACCAATAGTGGCTAAATCAGGAAGGATATATCATACAGTGTCATCTATTCCAAGACTTATAAGGAGGTCTATGAGAGCTTTTGGTGGGCAATATCTATGGGAGGTGGATATGAGTGCCGCTCAACCCACACTAATAATGTTGGAGTGGCTTAAAGTAGCCAATGAAAGTGAGGAAACATCACTAATAAAAAGTCTAATACTTAATGGAAAAATATACAGCCATATACAACAAAATACTACCTACTTCAAATCAATGGAATATGGAAAATTAAAGAAAGAGGTGCTACAAGGTTTATATGAAGAGTTTATAAGCTCAAATCGTAATAAAGCACTTAAAACACTCTTACCAAACTTTATAAATTGGGTTAATAAAACAAAAAAAGACAATTATAAAACGGTAAGTCATATAGGTCAAAAGCTTGAAGCAGATATATTCGTTGAAGTCTATAAAAAACTCCCCAAAGAGATGTTTTCTCTTATTATACACGATAGTATTTTGTGTTTGGAGCAAGATACAAATACAATAAAAGAGCTTCTTATAAAAAGAACGAAAGAGGTATTCCCAATACTAATCAGTGAAAATTTAGACAAGCTGTTTAAAGTCAGTATAGTGTCTATAAAAGATGAAGACCTTTTACAGGTAAAAAACGATAGGTTGATGAGAGAGTTTATACAAAGGGAAAAACTTGAATAATCAATCTATTTCAAATCCGTAAACGCAATGTCTGTCAAATGTCTGTCAGTTTTGATTACTTTTGAGTAGTTCTTTGAGTGATTTTAGTGTCATGTGCCTGTAAAGAAAAAACCCACCTATTATGGTGGGCTTTAAGAATGTGTAGTGTAGCGGTTACTACCTGCTCCCCCTCAAGGACTCGAACCTTGGACCCTCTGATTAACAGTCAGATGCTCTAACCAACTGAGCTAAGGAGGAATGTGTCGGCAAATATAATTCGTTTTTACTTCTTGTTCAAACCCTTTTGAAAATATGTTTATCCTAAAAATCGGATGAGGTCATTGGCATTTGCATAAACAAACAACCCGAGTAACAAAAAGATGCCTATCATCTGAGTCACTTCCATGACCTTGTCATGCGGCTTACGGCCTGTTATGATTTCATAGGTCAGAAACATCACATGGCCGCCATCAAGGGCAGGAATTGGTAACACATTCATAAATGCTAATATAATAGATATCAACGCCGTTGTGTGCCAAAAAGCCTGCCAGTCCCATTCGCCGGGAAACAAACTTCCAATCGTACCGAAACCACCGAGCTGTGATGCGCCTTGCTTTGTAAAAACAAACTTAAACTGGGCAACATAATCATAAAGCGTCCAATATCCATAATGTATACCCTCAATAATACTTTCTTCAAATGAATATGTAAGTTTTGTCAATGAAATATCAGCTTTAGACACGCCAATACCGATCGTGTTATTCTCACGAACATCCACCGTTTGGGTTATTAGCAAACCTTCTCGCTCTATGCCAAGCTCTACACTTTTTTGGGTATTGGCAGCAAATACTTCCAACACATTAGACCATGATGAGATTGTTGTTCCATTAATTGACACAAGCAAGTCTCCCTCTAGCAATCCCGCCAAAGCTGCTGGCGAATCATCAGCAACGAATCCAATTTTTGCAGGACGCAATGGTAGAAACGGTCGTTCTCCCGATTGGAATAGTTGTTGTCCAATATCATTTGGAATAGACAACGTTTCTTCTGTACCATCGGCATGGCGCACAAGAACCGTTTCTGGACTTCGTACCATGAATACTTTAAGCGCATCAAGAACATTTTCCAAAGGATTACCGTCAATAGAAAGGATGACATCTCCGTCCCGAAAGCCCAACTGTTCAACAACAGGCGTTGTTTCGAGTCCATAGGGAATAGCTTCTTCTTGTACGATTGTTTTTCCCCAAACAAACATGATCATAATATAAATCAAGAATCCAAGTAGCAAATTCACCGTGACTCCTCCGAGCATAATAATCAATCGTTGCCAAGCGGGTTTGGAACGAAACTCCCAAGGTTGTGCAGGCTGTGCCATTTGCTCCTTATCCATGCTTTCGTCAATCATTCCCGAGATTTTGACATAGCCACCAAGGGGCAACCAGCCAATCCCATAAACGGTTTCGCCGATTTTCTTTTTAAAAAGTGCAAATTTGACATCAAAAAACAAAAAGAACTTTTCGACGCGCGTTCCGAACAATCGTGCGGGAATAAAATGTCCCAATTCGTGAAGAACAATCAGTAGAGAAAGTGATAAAATGAGTTGTATACCTTTGATAAAAACAGGATCCATGTAATTTTTTTATTTGAGCCTCCAAATGTAATCTTTTTATGACAACTATTCCATTGTCTATTTGCAAGTGTTTCTTGGGCATATTCAAGCACATTACTTACCTTTGTAACCATTGCTATGTGGACTTTCTTCAGAAAATATAAACGTTTTTTTTTAGTGCTTGGCCTGCTTTCCGCAGTCATCGTGTTTTTGTTTTTTAGAGCACTACAACCCAACCCCGTTTTACCCATATACCAACCCGCTATGGTCGATCCGGTACTCGTCGATGAGTCCATACAATATGTCAAAAAATACCATCGTATCGTTGACTTTTCGCTTACCAATCAAAACAATGAAACCGTCACACACAGCGACTATGACGGTCATATTTATGTCGCTGATTTTTTCTTTACCACTTGCCCGAGTATTTGCCCTATCATGACCGACAATATGGTGCATTTACAATCTATGCTCAACGATTTGCCAGAAGTCAAACTCCTCTCTTTTAGCGTAACGCCAGCCATAGACACCCCACAAGTGCTTCAGGCATACGCAGAAAAAAAAGGGGTAGATCAAAATCGGTGGAACTTGGTGACAGGAGATAAAAAAGAAATTTACAACTTGGCTCGAAAATCATATCTCGTGGTTCAAGAAGATGGAAGTGGCGATGAGCACGACATGATCCATACAGAAAACTTTGTCTTGGTTGACGCTTCCCGTCGAATACGAGGGTTTTACGACGGTACCCAGCGAGATGCCATGGACCAAATTCTCGCAGACATCCAAATCCTCCGCAAAGAAAAATAAAATTTGTGCGTACCGATAATATGCGTAGTTTTGCTTACTTAAATTTAATCTAAATAAGTGTTGTTATGACCTTAGCCCAACTCAACAAGGGGGAAAAAGCTGTGATTGAGGATCTCAATACAGATGAAGTCCCTCTAAAACTTATTGAGATGGGTTGTCTTCCTGGTAACCATATCGAACTTTTACAACTCGCCCCTTTTAAAGACCCTTTATACCTCAATGTGAACGGGGCACAGGTAGCCATTCGCAGAGAAACCGCTTATCACATTCAAGTTAAAAAAACAAACGCATGAAGAAGCGCATCAATGTTGCGCTGATCGGCAATCCCAATACCGGAAAGTCATCTGTTTTTAACTTGCTCACCGGTTTGCAACAGAAAACAGGAAATTATCCTGGAATTACCGTCGAAAAAAAAGAAGGGGTGTGCCGGCTGTCTAAAGGCCTGTCCGCAAAGGTTTTTGATCTGCCGGGTACATACAGCTTAAATGCCTCATCTCTTGACGAAAATGTGGTTATTGAGCTTCTTCTCAATCGTAAACACCAAGACTATCCAGATGTTGCAGTAATTGTCGCCGATATTGAAAACCTCAAGCGAAATCTGCTGTTATTTACCCAAATTAAAGACTTGGCCATTCCTTCCATTCTAGTCATCAATATGTCAGACAGAATGCGCAGAAAAGGAATTACACTCGATCTCGCTGGGATGGAAAAAGCCCTAAACACCAAAATTGTGCTGACCAGCACCCTGCGAAAAGAAGGAATTGACCAATTAAAATCTCATATCGCTGATTTTGCTCATTTGGAAACGTCTCCCTGTGTTGATTTTCGCACAACAGACCCCGAATACTTTGCTGCGCTTCAGCAAACCTTTCCCAATCAGTCCATTTATAAATTGTGGTTGGTCATTACCCAAGACGTCAATTTTGCCAACATCAATCGAAACACCATTCAAAAAACCAATGGTGACCACACACGCTCAACCTCCTTTTTAAAGCGACTTCAACAGAGAGAAACAATCAAACGATACCAGTTTATCAATGAAGTTCTCAAAAAACACCTCCACGTCAATCAAAATGAAGCTACGGATTTTCAAAGCCGTTTAGACCGTATTTTAACCCATAAGTTTTGGGGATATATTATTTTCTTTATCATTCTCTTCACCATTTTCCAAGCAATTTATGATTGGAGTAGTTATCCAATGGATGCCATTGACAGTGCTTTTGTGTCTATGAGTGAATGGACAAAAACAAACCTTCCTTCGTGGTTTTTACCCAAACTTATTTCCGAGGGGGTTATCCCTGGCCTAGGGGGAGTTGCCATTTTTATTCCACAGATTGCCATCCTTTTTGTTTTTATATCCATTTTGGAGGAAACAGGCTATATGAGTCGTGTAGTGTTTTTGATGGATAGAGTACTGCGAAAATTTGGTTTAAGTGGAAAAAGTGTTGTTCCCCTCATCTCTGGAACAGCTTGTGCGATTCCTGCCATCATGGCCACGCGAAACATCGAAAGTTGGAAAGAAAGATTGATTACCATATTGGTTACCCCTTTTACAACTTGCTCTGCTCGTCTGCCCGTTTATCTGATTTTGATTGCGTTGGTCATCCCAGACACCCGCTTTTTAGGTGCCAATATGCAAGGACTTGTACTTATGGGGTTATACTTACTCGGCTTTGGAATGGCTTTAGCAGCTGCCTATGTTTTGCAATTCTTGCTGAAGCTACCCTACAAAAGTGCTTTTGTCGTGGAAATGCCAAACTATCGAATCCCTATCCTTCGCAATGTAGGAATCACAGTCTATAACAAAACAAAATCGTTTGTCTTTGAAGCTGGTAAAATCATTCTTGCGATCTCTGTTTTACTGTGGGTGCTTGCATCCAACGGTCCTGGGAGTAGCTTTGGCAACGCAGAAGAAATCGTAAGACAAGACACCATACTCAATCAGGCTGAGCTGGAACAAAAAATAAGTGCCTACAAACTTGAACATTCCTACCTAGGACGTGCTGGAAAGTTTATCGAACCCGCCATTGCCCCTCTTGGGTATGATTGGAAAATTGGAATTGCAATTGTGAGTTCCTTTGCCGCAAGAGAGGTGTTTGTTGGCACGCTTGCCACAATATATAATGTGGGTACCGACGAAGAAGACACCATTAAAAACCGAATGGCAGATGAGGTTCATCCCGATGGAAAACCGGTGTTTACTCTTGCTTCTGGAATGTCATTGATGATTTTTTATGCCTTTGCGATGCAGTGCATGAGCACACTCGCCATTGTTCGAAAAGAAACCAATAGTTGGCGATGGCCCACAATCCAACTCGTGGTTATGACAGTCATTGCTTATCTAGCAGCTTTTGCTACTTTTCAACTACTTTAATACCTTTACATCGTGAACACAATACTCACCATAATCGCCGTTGCTTTATCACTACATTTTTTAGTGAGACGTTTCTTTATACCTAAGAAAAAAACAACGTCATGCGGCGAAGATAGTTGTGGCTGCCACTAGCCAAGTGCAACATCCAAGGTCATCATAACGATAAACCCCCCAATAAATCCGAGTGTAGCAATGTCTGTGTATTTGTCCTGTTGGGTTTCTGGAATCACCTCTTCCACAACCACAAAGATCATCGCGCCCGCTGCAAATGCTAACGCATAAGGCAAAATCGGTGTGAAAAAAGTCACGGCCAAAGCGCCAAACACAGCCGCTACTGGCTCTACAATTGCTGATGACTGACCATACATAAAGCTTTTCCATCGACTCAAACCATGTCTGCGCATGGGCATAGAAACCGCAATCCCCTCTGGGAAATTTTGAATCCCTATCCCAATCGCTAGGACTACTGCTCCCGCAATAGAAGCTTCAGGTAATCCAGCAGCAACACCACCAAATAAAACCCCAACCGCCAAACCTTCAGGAATGTTGTGAAGTGTGATGGCCAATACAAGCAATGTTGTTCGGTGCCAAGGTGTTTTTACGCCTTCTGGCTTTTGGAAATTGATGTGAATGTGAGGAAGAATCTTGTCTAGCCCAAAGATAAACAGAGCCCCAAGACCAAAACCAACAGCAGCAGGAATGACCTTTACAAAGCCCTCACCGGGACTCATCTCAATGCCTGGCGCGAGTAAGCTCCAAAAACTGGCTGCAACCATAACACCCCCCGTAAAACCCAACATCCCATCCAGAAAAGCACGGTTCATCGTTTTGAAATAAAAAACAAAAGAAGCACCAAGTGCAGTCATCCCCCATGTGAATAATGTGGCATAAAGCGCGCCCAGAACGGGTGGTGTTTGTTCAAAAAAGGAAAAAATTTGTTCTAACATATCTTTTAAGGTTTTACGTAAATATTTTCAGCCGTTTTCTCTGTAATCATCAGCGTTGAATTTCCTGCTTGAATATGAAGGGACTGATCATATTCCTCACGATGTAAAATAAGAATGGGAGTCCCTATACCTATTTGTCTTCTATCTAAGTAGCGTAAGAAATCCGAGGAATTGTCTTTTACCCCAACACAAACACCCTCTTTGTTTAGCGGAAGATCCAAGAGTAAAATCTTATTGTGTGTTTTCATAAAAAGCGCGCGGTTTGGAATCGGGTCGCCATGGGGGTCGTGGGTGGGATAATCCAAAAATCGATCGAGCTCATTGGTCAATTTTTCAGACTGGATGTGTTCGAGTTGTTCAGCAACTTGATGAACCTCATCCCAACTAAAATTCAAATGAGAAACCAAAAAAGATTCCCAAAGTCGGTGCTTTCTAATAATGCGTAAGGCCGTTTTTACGCCATCTGTCGTTAAGGTGACCCCCTTGTATTTTTCATATTCAACAAGGTTGTGATCTGCTAGTTTCTTAAACATATCGGTCACAGACGATGGCTTTGCGCCAATCTTATTTGCAATGCTTGTCGTGGCCACTGTTCCTTCTTTGAACTGGGCAGCGTGGTAAATCGCCTTCAAATAGTTTTCTGTAGATAAACTTTGCATAATCTGGGTAAAGATACACAATTTAGTCTAATCTAAATTTTATAATTAGTCTAATCTAAATATAAGATTTTTTATATTTTATATCTTTGTAAGTGTACACTTTACACGGATGCAAAAGATAGATTTTATTATCGCGGGTGGTGGTGCTTCTGGGCTTCAGTTGGCGCATCGCATAAACCAACATAAGGCTTTTGCAAAAGCCTCTATTCTCATTCTTGAAAGCAACAAAGAAAAGGTCAACGACCGGACTTGGTGCTATTGGGAAACAGGCGATGGCGAGTGGGATTCTCTGCTTGAAGCGCAATGGAAAAAGGTGCAATTCAAAAGTCCAACCTATCACAAAACCATTGATCTTGGTTCGTTCTCATACAAGATGTTGCGCAGTGAACCTTTCTATAAATCCATTCGAAAAGAGCTGGACAGCAACAACAACATTGAGATTCGATACGAAAGATGTACTGACTTTTTCGATGATGGTACAGCAGTGATTGTGAATACCGATAAAGGGAAGTATCGTTGCTCCAAACTGTTTACCAGTATTTTTGATTGGAAAACCCTGCTCTCGCAAGAGAAATACCCTGTTCTACAACAACATTTTGTAGGGTGGTATATCAAAACGCCACAAGCGCAATTTGATCATAATACCGCCGTTTTTATGGACTTTACCGTTGCCCAAAAAAACAACACCCGCTTTATGTATGTGCTGCCCACTTCTGCTCACGAGGCCTTGATTGAATACACTCTATTTTCCAAAGACATTTTGGATAAAAAAGAATATGAAGATGCCATTCGGGACTATCTCCATCAAAAAAACATTACAGACTTTGAGATTATCGAAGTCGAGCAGGGCAGCATTCCTATGAGTTGCTATCCTTTTTCAAAACACAACTCAAAAAACGTGCATTATATTGGGTCGGCTGGTGGGTGGACCAAAGCGAGTACAGGCTTTACATTTAAAAATATCAGTCAGAAAACAGCCGATTTGGTCGAGCACCTCGCTGCTAATAAACCCTTGACTAGCTTTGCAAAAAAAAATCGATTTTGGTGGTATGACCTCTTGTTCTTAGATGTGTTGGCCAAGCATAATCATTTGGGATCTGTTTTATTTTCTCAGATGTTTCGCAAAAACAAGCCCTTGCGAATTTTCAAATTTCTAGATGAAAAAAGCAGTGTGTTTCAGGACATTCAGATCATGCGATCCTTTCCAACGATTTTGTTTATAAAGCAGTTTGTGAAACGTCTATTTGGTGCGCGTCATTAATTCATTGGCAAAAAGCCCAAAGTATGCTTTGCTTTTTTCTGACAAATTTGATTGATCTAAGGCATCCATCGCCTTTTGCGTATATGCTTTGACTTCCGTTTTGGTGTAATCGTGTGCTTTGGTCTCCACATAGATGCTTTTTACAGCTTCAATTTTTAGCTGCTCATTTTCAGGAGTTGACGACATGAGATGGAGAAAATCATTTTTTTGTTGTGTGTTTGCATATGACAATGCAAGATGATAGAGAATCGTTTTTTTATTTTCAACAATGTCACCACCCACTTTTTTGCCAAAGGTCTCCGGATCTCCGAAAGCATCGAGCAGATCGTCCTGCAATTGGAATGCAATCCCGAGGTTGACACCAAAATCATATAAACAAAACGATTCCTCAGCAGTTGCTCCTCCAACGAGTGCGCCCATTCGTAAGGCACAGCCCAACAACACGGCAGTCTTTAGTTTAATCATATGAAGGTACTCGTCCTTCGACACGTTTTCTTGTGTCTCAAAATCAACGTCGTATTGCTGCCCTTCACAGACTAGCAAAGCAGTCTGACTGAGATCTTTTGTGAGTTGCGCAAAGAGTGTGTTGTCATATTTATTGAGTTGCTGATAGGCAGTCACTAGGAGAGCATCCCCAGAAAGAATCCCTGTGTTAACATCCCACTTGTGGTGTACCGTTTGCTGACCACGTCGCAAGGTAGCCGCATCCATGATGTCGTCATGTAACAAGGTGAAGTTGTGAAACAATTCGACGGCTGCTGCTGCGCCCAATGCGTCGGCAGGATCTTTGCCCATCGCTTCACAAGCCATCAATACCAAAACAGGGCGCATTCGCTTTCCGCCAAGTGTCATGATATACGACATCGGGTTGTATAACCTCGCTGGCTTTCCATCTAATGAAAGGGAAGAAAGATGGGCAGAAAACATGTCTTGATATGCTTGAAGCGGACGCATAAATTAGAATTTTTTTGTAAAGTTACAATACCTCTTGATTTCAGCATTGAAAAATGCATCAATAAAAGTTTCTCGTTGAAAAATGCACTCTATTTTATTCTGCTTTTGTAAGTTCGAGGAAGAATAAAGCTATGGCAACATAATACTTTGGAAGTAACCAAATCCACCAAATTCCTAATGTGAAAACCCCTAACAGAAAATAGAGAAGAAACCGGAGCTGTAGTAAGAAAAATTGCATTTTTCGATCACTCATCATGTGTTTACTTTTTTTAAAAGCATCCCGTACACCAATGTCAGAATCATTGGCGAGAACAAAAAACACTTGAGAAAAAAGCAAGGCAATTATGACCCCAGGAACGATTAATAAAATAAGACCGACTAGAACTGATGATGTGTATATCAAAAAGGCAAAAAAAGGTTTCAAAGAGTTAAAATGACCAAAAAGACGTTTAAAGTGAATCCCTTCTCCTTTGGCAATCGACATGGTGTATGAGGAAATGCCAACCATAATAGATCCCGATACAAAAAAGCTGAGAAGAAGTTGAACGACGACAAGCCATGGGCTAATTTTAAGAAAATGATTCATCACATTTTCATCTTGTAAAACGCCGCTTAATACTATTGCAAATAGCAAGCTGAAGAATACGACAAAGTATTTTTTTGATAGATATTGCTTGCTGTTTTGTAAAAATTCTGAGTTTGAGGGAAACATGTTTTTTGTTGTTTGAAATTAAATGTATGAATTTGTTTTTATTTCGTGCGGTGCGCTACTTTTTTAAAATAATGCACTTTGTTTTTATTAACACAAAAAAACTCAAGAAACTTTTTTTGTTTTTAGCGTTTCCGCCCTTATCTTTGCACTGCTATGAAAATTTCTGACTTGGAGCAATCTATCGTCATCACCTCTACTGGACTTTTTCTTTCCCTAGGGTTCAAGAGCGTTACTATGGACGACATTGCGAATGAAATGAAAATCTCAAAAAAAACGATTTACAATTTTTTTTCCAACAAAGAAACCCTTGTACAGTCCGTTGTTTTCTCTATGTATCATCATATTACTTCTGGTTTGGATCAGATACGTGAAACGGCAGCAAATCCCATTTCCGAGCTTTACGAAATCAAATTGTTTATCATGCATCAACTTAAAGGCGAGAAAACCTCGCCGTTGTATCAGTTGAGGAAGTACTATCCGAGCATTCACCGCGAGTTGCAAAAAAAGCAATTCGATTTTATGACTACTTCTGTTAAAAAAAGTCTAAAAAAGGGGGTGAATATGAAACTGTTTCGCGCTTCTATTGACGTAGATTTTATTTCACGCATGTATTTCAATGGAATGAACGGGATCAAAAACGTGGAGATGTTTCCTACTGACAAATATAGTCCAGAGGAGCTTATGGAAAATTACTTGGACTATCACTTACGTGCTATTGTCACCGAAAACGGCATGGAATTGTTATCCTCTTACATAAAAAATAAATCATGAATCGAATAATTACAATTGCTATTACGCTCTTGATCATATTCTCAGCTTCAAGCCAGGAACCTTTGAGTTTGACAGGTGCTATCAGCGAAGGTTTACAAAACAACCGCGCGATGGTTAATGCCAACTATGACGTTGAAATTGCCAAAAAAAGGCAATGGGAAGTCATTGCGACTGGTTTTCCGCAAGTCAGCGCCTCAGCAGCCTACAACAAAGACCTTGAGCAACGCACCTCGATTGTGCCAGGCTCGTTTAGCGGAGGCTCCGGAGGTGATTATGCAGTTAAATTTGGTAAAGCTCAAAGTATAGATGTCTCTGCTCGATTGAACCAACTTATTTTTGATGGCTCCTACTTGGTTGGGTTACAGGCTTCAACTGTTTTCTTGAAAATTTCTCGCCAAAATAAAGTGAAAAGTGAGTTGGAAGTCCGCGGCCTTGTTACCGACGCTTATGTAAATGTATTGCTCGCTGAAGAACGTAAAAATATTTTAGAGAAAAACTTCAATAATCTAGACGCAACACTAACCGATATTCGAAAAGTATACGCACAAGGATTGGTTGAGATTGAGGAAGTCCAGCAGTTGGAAATTACAAAATCATCCATTCAAAGTGGGCTTGATTATATTTCTCGAATGATTCCTATTACCTATCAAATGCTCAATATGACTCTGGGAAGAGACCTTGATCATAAGGTTGTTTTGTCAGACAGCCTGTTAGCACTTTGTTTGGCAAGTGAAGACATCCATAATGTCGACACATGGGAAATAGATAAAAATATCGACTATCAAATTGCGCAAAACAATCTTCGTTCAAATGAATTGCTTCTTAAACTGGAACGTTTTCGCGCCTTACCCACCATTTCAGCTTTTATTACCGGTGGCTATGATGCTTTTAGCGATGCCTTTACTTTTACGGAAAAGAATCAACAATGGTATGGCCGATCGGCCATTGGGTTAAGTGTTCGTTTACCCATTTTCAGCTCTGGTGCTGGCCAATCGCGAACCGATCAAGCAAAACTCAATGTGGCAAAAGCAAAAGCACAAGTCGATCAGGTCACGGAAAACCTACTCTTGCAAAAAGCAAACGCGCACAATCAATATACCCAGGCTCTTGAAGAGTTTGTCAGAAGTCAAGAAAGTCTTGAAATCGCATATAAAATTGAAAGAAAAAATCAAATTAAATATAAAGAAGGCGTCACAGGAAGCTTTGAGCTAAGACAAGCACAATTGCAACTTTACGACCTCCAAAATCAGCATCTATCAGCGATACAGCAAATCATTAATTCTAGAACCGAACTCTCATTACTCTATTATTCATCACCCGAAAACGTAAAAAAATGAAATACTTCATCCTTTTTCTCACTTCTTTTGTTCTTGTTTCATGTGGAAGTGAAGAGCAACAGACTGCCCAAGATCTAATCGAAAACAAAGATGTTGAAGGGCTCGAACAAAAACGCACAACTCTCGTTGGTAAAATCGAAGTGTTACGCAATGAACTCGGTTTGGTAACAGGCGCCCTAAATCGTTTGGATACAAGCAAAAAAAGAGCATTGGTCTCCGTGATCTCTGTCGACACAAGCGAATTTAAACACCGTATCTCTCTCCAATCGATAGTAAAAACCGACCGAAACATGTTGATTCAACCCGAATTTATGGGTGCTGTATCTTCCATCCAGGTCTCAGAAGGTCAGACGGTCAAAAAAGGTCAACTTTTGATGCAAATCGATGATGGTGGCCTTGCACAAAACATTCGTTTACAAGAAGCTCAAGCCAATCTTGCTAAAACAATTTTTGAGCGCCAAGAACGTTTGTGGAATGAAGCCATCGGGTCGGAGATTGAATACCTGCAAGCCAAAACAAATTATGAAAGCCAACGCAGTCGTTTGGAACAACTCAACGATCAGCTTGAGAAAGCAATCATTCGCGCGCCATTTTCTGGTCAAATCGACGATATCATGGTCGAAGTTGGTCAAGTGGTCAGTCCGGGAGTAGCCCCACTACTTCGCTTGGTGAGCAACATAAACATGTATGTAGAGGCCGATGTGCCTGAGCAATATTTGCCCAATGTTACCAAAGGAACTCCTGTGCGTGTGGAAATTCCTGTACTCAACACCTCATTTGATGCACAAATTTCGCATCGTGCCACACACATCAGCACCGAAAACCGAACCTTCCGTGTAACAGTTGATGTCGATCCTCGAGTCAAAGTCAATCCAAACCTGATTAGTACCTTACATATTTTTGACTACATCAATCCACAAGCTCTATTGATTCCGACAAGCATTATTTCTGAAAATGCAACTGGTGATGAGTTTGTTTTTGTCATTGACGAAAACAACAAAGCACAAAAAGTATTTATCAAAACGGGCTATGCTCAAAATGGCATGATCGAAGTGATTGAAGGACTCAAGCTAGGTGCGTCTATTATCAGTGAGGGTGCGCGATTAGTGAAAGAAAATCAACCTGTTCAAATCATCAAATAAGTATGGCTAAGACCTCCAATTCCTCCGAAAAAGATTTTGTTGTATCCTCTTGGGCAATTCGCAACAGCAGCACCATGTATGTCTTTATGGGCGTCTTGTTGTTCTTGGGCGTATCGGCCTATATGACCATGCCTAGGGAAAACTTCCCCGAAATCACAGAAACCAACATCTATATCAGTACGCCTTACCCTGGAAACACAGCCGAAGATATTGAACGCTTTGTGACGGACCCGCTAGAGGAAGCGGTAAAAGGGGTAAGTAATTTGGTTGAAATCAACTCCACCTCACAAGACGACTACTCGATGGTGGTCTTGGAATTTGATGAGGACATCGACGTAGATTTGGCCAAGCAAAAGGTCAAAGATGAAGTTGATGGGGTGGTTTCTGGAGAAGATTGGCCCACTTTTAACAACGCCAAACTAGAACCCAATGTGTTTGACCTCAATTTTGTGGAAGAATTTCCCATTTTGAATGTCACACTAAAAGGAGATTATACACTTAATGCCCTCAATGACTATGCAGAAATGCTTGAAGAACGCATTGAGCGACTCGACCAAATCAAAGAGGTTGACATCCGCGGCACGCAAGAACGAGAGGTCGAGGTCGCGGTGGATATCCGCAAAATGATGGCCTCCAAAGTGAGTTTCGCTGATGTCATGCAAGCCATTCGAAACGAAAATTCCACTGTATCTGCAGGAAGTATTATTGCCAACGGACAACGGCGTAATATCCGTGTGATTGGCGAAATACAAAACCCATCGGATTTGGGTGAGTTCGTCATTAAAAACGAAAGAGGCGCCATTTATTTAAAAGACATTGCCACCATTCGTTTTAAAAACATGGATGCAACCACCCATGCTAGAGATTTTGGTGCATCTGTAGTCATGCTAGACGTCAAAAAAAGAGGGGGTAAAAACCTCATTCAAGCTGCAGAAGCCATTCGTGAAATAGTAGACGAAGTACGTAGGTACGAAATCCCACAAGACATTTCAGTCACCATATCAAATGACACCTCAGCCATTACTATCAATCAAGTCAATGACTTGATTAACAACATTTTGTTTGGTATTCTTTTGGTGGTAACCGTACTCACTTTTTTCCTCGGGTTCCGCAACGCTTTGTTTGTCGGATTTGCCATCCCCATGTCAATGTTTATCTCCTTTTTTATCCTCCAAACCTTGGGATACACTATGAATACGATGGTGTTGTTTGCCTTGGTCATGGGATTAGGTATGCTCGTTGATAACGGAATTGTGGTGGTGGAAAATGTCTATCGCCTCATTGAAAAAGAAAAAATGTCGCGTTTGGAGGCCGCCAAAAAAGGCGTGAGCGAAATTGCGTTTCCTATTATCATTTCGACAGCAACCACAATTGCCGCTTTTGTCCCTTTGGGCTTTTGGCCTGGTATTATGGGACAGTTTATGATCTATTTCCCGATTACACTTTCTGTCGTTCTCGGATCATCTCTTATTGTTGCCATCTTCTTTAATTCCGTTTTGGTGTCGCAATTTATGGACGTAGAGGAGAAAAACCTTTCTCGTAAAAAACTCATTCGTCTTTCCTTGGTTTTAGTGGGCTTTGGTCTGTTTATTCTCTTCATAGGGGGTGCCATGCGAGGATTGGGATCGTTGTTGATTTTTATCGCTATTCTATTTTGGGGGTATAAATATGTAATTAAAGATTTGTCCAACACTTTTCGAACTCGTTTTTTGGTATGGTTGGAAGCCCGCTATGAGCGTTTATTGCGCTTTGCTATGCGTGGACGCCGCGCCTACGCCTTTGTCTTTGGGACGGTCTTTATGTTGGTTGTTTCCTTTGTGCTGGTTGGAATTTCAAAGCCAAAAGTCGAGTTTTTCCCCGACAATGAGCCCACACAAATTATTGTGTATATCGAGTACCCACAGGGTACAGACATTGAAAAAACAGATGAAATGACCAAGTCCATCGAGCAAGTGATGATTGGGGCCGTCAACGATTCAAAATACATGGACGAGGGCTACAACTTTATGGTAGAGTCTCTTGTCTCTCAAGTGGGTGCTGGTGCTGGCAATCCACAAACCGAAGGAGGCTCAGAAGCAGAAATGCCACACCGTGGGAAAATCACAGCAACCATGCGTGAATTTAAATTCCGCCGGGGGCTGTCAAGTGAAAATCTTCGTCGTGAAGTTCAACAGGCTTTGGCTGGCACGTTTCCAGGTGTTTCTATATCTGTCGAGAAAGACCAAGCAGGACCACCGCTTGGCTACCCTATTAACATTGAGATTGCAGGTGACAGTTACTCCCAGCTCATCGAAGTTGCAGAAAACATGCGAAATTTTATTGTCGACATGAACATTCCTGGCATTGAAGAACTAAAAGTCGATGTCAACCGCAATAAACCAGGGATGCAGATTGCTGTCGATCGCAAAAAGGCAGGAGAACTTGGTGTGAGTGCTGGACAAGTTGGATTTCAACTCCGACAATCCCTCTTTGGTGAAAAAGCAGGAGTCTATAAAAAGGATGGCGAAGACTACAATATCAATGTGCGTTTCCAAAGCGATGATCGCTACAATGAATCTGCTCTCTTCAATCAAAACATCACGTTCCGTGATATGGCATCTGGACAGGTTAAATCCATACCAGTTGCCGCAGTCATCGAACGCAAAAACACTTCCGGATACAGTGCCATCAAACACCGCAACCTCGACCGTGTAGTAACTGTGTATTCCGCCATTTTACCAGGGTATAATGCCGCTGAGATCGTCAACCAAATCAAAACGCAAATCGATGCTTTTCAATTACCTTCGGATGTGCGTTTTCGTTTTACAGGTGAGATCGAAGAACAAGAGGAAAATATGAGTTTTTTGTCTCGTGCACTACTCTATGCCTTGTTTTTGATTTTGATTTTACTTGTTCTTCAATTCAACTCAGTCAGCAAACCGTTTATCATCTTGTTTTCCATCTTTATGAGCTTTACTGGAGTCTTTCTTGGACTGGTCTTTTTCAACATGACCTTTGTCATTATTATGACTATGATGGGAATCATCTCCTTAGCGGGAATTGTTGTGAATAACAGTGTGGTACTGTTGGATTACACCCAGTTGTTACTCGACAGAAAAAGAGACAACCACGCCTTGGCTTATGATTACCAATTGGAGCGTTCGGAAATCTTTGATGCGATTGTCAATGGAGGAAAAGCGCGTTTACGCCCTGTTTTGCTCACCGCAATTACCACTGTGTTAGGATTGATTCCTTTGGCGATTGGACTGAATATCAATTTCTTTTCGCTGTTTTCGAGTGGGAACCCAGAGATTTATATCGGAGGAGACAATGTCATTTTCTGGGGACCTTTGGCGTGGACCGTCATTTTCGGATTGACCTTTGCCACCTTTTTGACACTGATCATCGTGCCAGTTGCTTTTTATCTAAGCAAGCGTGCAGCAATACGATTTAATAAATAAGGAGGTTTAACGAAAAGCTGTGCGTTCGGGGGTGTTTCAATAGATCACATCTTCGATCAATTGTTCTTTCTTCCAGAAGAACCAAGTGCCTGGTTTTAACACCTTTTTTATAAAAACTGTATTTTGGAATTTGTCTTACGCAGGATGCAAAATATTTATAATTGCAAAACCGTTAACTAACATCAACCCCATAACATGCTGATTATCGGTGTTTAATGTATTTATATACAATTCTGTAAACGCAAACTTAAAAACATCTTATTTTTGCACAAACCACTTCCATGAACAGGAGTCATACTTGCGGGGCGCTACGCCTATCAGATGTCAATACAGAAGTCCAACTTGCAGGTTGGGTACACAGTGTGCGAGACAAAGGCTTTGTCCTTTGGATCGACCTTCGTGATCGCTATGGCGTCACACAATTGGTTCTTGATGAAGAACGAAACGGTGCCGACATCTTGGCAAAAGCCAAATCTATAGGAAGAGAGTTTGTGATCCAAATCTCTGGTCAAGTCATCGAACGAGTGTCTAAAAATCCAAACATTCCTTCAGGAGACATCGAGGTTCTGGTGAAAGAGCTCACAGTCCTCAACACGGCTGATACCCCACCGTTTACTATTGAAGATGAATCTGATGGTGGAGATGATCTGCGCATGAAATATCGTTATTTGGATATTCGTCGTAACCCAATAAAAGACAAACTGTTATTCCGTCATAAAGTGTCTCAAATTGTACGCAATTATCTTTCTGGAAAAGATTTTGCTGAGGTCGAAACTCCCTATCTTATCAAATCAACTCCTGAGGGCGCCCGAGATTTTGTGGTGCCATCTCGGATGAACCCAGGGCAATTTTATGCCCTTCCACAATCCCCACAAACTTTTAAGCAATTGCTTATGGTTGGTGGAATGGATCGCTATTTTCAAGTGGTCAAGTGTTTTCGTGATGAGGACTTGCGTGCCGACCGCCAGCCAGAATTTACACAGATCGACTGTGAAATGACCTTTGTTGATCAAGACGATATTTTAGCTGTCTTTGAAGAAATGCTTCAGCAGTTGTTGCACGATATTCACGGTATTACACCTGCTCCTTTTCCTCGCATTTCGTATGCAGATGCCATGGCAACCTATGGGTCGGACAAACCAGATATTCGTTTTGGGATGCATCTCGCAGGCCTCAACGATCTTGCACAAGGCAAAGGCTTTCAAGTCTTTGATCAACAAGAATGGGTGGGTGGATTTGCCGTGGAAGGCGGAGCTGCAATGAGCCGAAAAGAAATTGATGCTTGGATCGATTGGGTCAAGCGTCCTCAAATTGGAGCTAAAGGTCTTGTTTGGGTCAAATGCAACGAAGATGGTAGTTACAAATCTTCGGTCGATAAATTCTTCAGTCAAGAAGATTTGGCAGAATGGGCCTCGGCCTGCAAAGCACAAGCGGGTGATTTAGTGCTTGTCCTCTCAGGTGGGAAAACAAAAACGCTGACGCAATTGGGCCAACTTCGGCTCGCAGTTGCAGAAGAAAAAGGCTTGCGAAACCCACAGGTATTTGCACCCCTATGGGTGGTCGATTTTCCTTTGCTTGAACCCTTAGAAGACAGCGACCATTTTCACGCTATGCACCACCCCTTCACCGCGCCAAAACCTGAGCACATTCAACAATTGGAAACGTCGCCCAAAACTGTACTTGCCAATGCCTATGACTTGGTGCTCAACGGCAATGAAATAGGTGGAGGGTCTATTCGTATTCACGATCGAGCCGTACAAGAGCGTATGTTTTCCCTTCTTGGCTTTACCAAGCAAGAAGCCGAAGAACAGTTTGGTTTTTTGATGGATGCTTTCCGCTATGGCGCACCTCCACATGGTGGAATTGCCCTTGGGTTTGATCGTCTTGTGGCAGTTTTGGACGGACATGAATCGATTCGAGACTATATTGCTTTCCCAAAAAATAACAGTGGAAAAGACGTGATGATCAATGCGCCTGCGCCTTTGGACGATGAACAACTCGGAGAATTATCACTCAAAACTACATCATGAATCAACTTCTGCGCGCTTTATTTGCCTTTATCGCGGTGGCTTTTGTCGCTGGATTCGTCATAAAAGCCGATTATCATGCGCTTGGAGAACGAATTATTGGCATTTCGGTCTTATTTTCTGCCTTTATTTTTATGCCGCTTTTTATTTACCATCATTGGAAAGATAAGAAGTTGGAGGACTATACACTCACTCCTGAAAACATTGAAAAAATGAAAGCAAACAGGCAGAAATCAAAATCAAAAAACAAAAAATAGCTCCCTTTGTATTAAATTGGTATATTCGCACTTTAATTTTAGTAAATGACTGGAACAGTTAAATTTTTTAATGGGTCTAAAGGATTTGGATTCATTACCAATGATGAAACGGGCGAAGACATCTTCGTTCATGTAACTTCTCTTCAAGGTGTAAACCTCAATGAAGGAGACAAAGTATCGTATAACGAGGGCGAAGGCAGAAAAGGCAAAATGGCCACTGATGTTGATGTTCTCGACTAATTGTATTTTATTTTGAGTAAATATTAAAGCCCTTTATAGGGCTTTTTTTTATGTCCTTTTGTGCTTAAAGAAGCTGAGTAGCAACTGTGAAGCTTCCTGTTCGCAGACTCCAGTAGTCACTTTAGTTTTAGGGTGTAAAGGGGTTTGATGATGGCGATAGCCACGCTTTTCATCCGCCGCGCCAAACACTAGGCGTGAAAGCTGACTCCAATAAAGTGCTCCTGCACACATGATGCAAGGTTCCAGTGTGACATAGAGGGTACAATCATGCAGATATTTCCCGCCGATATAATTTGCCGCAGCCGTGATTGCTTGCATTTCGGCGTGGGCCGTGACATCGGTTAGTGTTTCGGTAAGATTATGACCCCGTGCAATGACTTGTCCATGCGCAACCACCACAACCCCAACAGGCACTTCGCCTTTCTCTAAGGCTTGCTGCGCTTCGCCAAGAGCCTTTTTCATAAAGAAATCATCATTCAATGGGTCTTGCATCACGCTAATTTTTTATGCCATCGTAGGGCTTGACCGTCCGTCAGACCTGCAACAAAACAACTGGTTTGTAAAAGTTGTTGGTATCGATTGTCCTCCGAAAACTGTATCGTTTCTGGCAAAAGATTGAGTGCCAGGCGATCAAGTGCAGTGGTGTTTCCAGCAGATTGCCGAATCACGGCATTACTCAGCACATCCAAAATATGATGAATCGCACGATACCCTTTCACTTCCTTTTCAATCACCTCCTCTGAACGATAAATCTTATCAATACTAAGACGAATAATATCATCTACTTGGGCAGAGTATTTACTCTTTTCAAGAAGTGCATGCGAAAAATCACCCGCCAAAATTGCGCCTTCGTTTTCCATAAAAATACGTGTTGCATCTTCAATCAATACGCCAACAGAAAGCGCACGCAAATAGGCAAGACGATCTGTAGTGGTTTTAAGCTTATTGTACTTATTGGTGTCAATATGGTCTTTCACTAGTTTAATGAGATACTCCAAGGCATAGGACTCTGGAATCCAACCGAGATTGATGCCGTCTTCAAAATCGATAAGGGTGTAGCAAATATCATCTGCAGCCTCGACCAAAAATGCTAGTGGGTGGCGGTGACACGAGTTTTCAGAGTTGCGGAGTCCGAGCTCGTCAGCAACATCTGCAAAAGCATCGGCTTGGGCTTGAAAAAAACCAAATTTCTTATCGCTGACCTTGTCGGTCGGTTTAATGGGAGTAGATGCTTTTGGGTATTTTGTAAATGCCCCGAGCGTGGCATAGCTTAGACGGAGTCCTCCGGGTACGCCTTCGCGGTGTTCGGTCAAAATGCGAAAGCCGTTGGCGTTGCCTTCAAATCGAATCAGGTCCTGTTGCTGTGCTTCCGATAAATTGTTGATGAGGTCTTTTCCTGCGCCAGCGGTAAAAAAGTCCCCAATGGCTTGTTCGCCTGAGTGACCAAAGGGCGGGTTACCGATATCGTGTGCCAGACATGCCGCAGCGATAATGGTGCCAAAATCATGGGCCTGATAGCCGTAGGTCATTGAGAGAGCGGGGTATTTTTGTAGAAGTCGCATCCCCACCGAACGACCTAAACTTCGCCCAACAACTGACACCTCCAAACTATGCGTGAGGCGCGTGTGGACAAAACCAGATTGCGAAAAAGGAATGACCTGGGTTTTGTCTTGCAAATGACGAAATGCCGAGGAAAAAATCACACGGTCATAGTCCACTTCAAAGCCGCTGCGGGTAGGGTCTTGTTCGCTTCTGATACGTTTTTGTTTGTCCCCGTTTCGGCGAAGGGATAAAAGCTGTTCCCAATTCATTTAAATCTGCTGTTTATTGATGTTTGATGAACAAAGTTCAAGCTTTTTAAAAAAATTAAAAAAAGCTTAGTAATTCGATAACATAAAGTTAACATAAGAATTTGACATTAGCACAAAATTTAAAAAATGAATAAAATATCGATTTTCCTTATAGGCATGATGCTCACAGGTGCTTTTTCGTTGCTCAACGCCCAACAGGGGGTGAATGAAATCTCTTTTGGTAAGGGCTTATTAAATTATGTAGCAAAAGACAGCACCTTTAGCGTCAAATTTGCGCCTCGTTTCCAATCGCGGTTTAATACGGTTTGGTCACATGATGGCAGCGAATATGGGGATGCCAAGCATTCGTTCTTGGTGCGTCGTGCACGACTCAAATTCAGCGGTTGGGCCTATTCTCCAAAGTTGAAGTACAAAGTGGAAATTGGTTTGTCGAACAAAGACTTGGGAGGTGCCAATAGTTTTACCAACAATGCACCACGGCAACTTCTTGATGCGGTAATCATGTGGAATTTTGCTCCCAACTGGTCGTTGTGGGCAGGACAGACAAAACTGCCTGGCAATGTTGAGCGGGTGGTATCCTCGTCGAGCTTGCAATTTATAGATCGTTCGATTTTGAATAGCAAGTTCAATTTAGATCGCGATACTGGCATACAGTTGCGCCACAAGAGTACTTGGGGCTCAACTATTGTGACCAAAGAAAAATTTGCCCTCTCACAAGGAGAAGGTAGGAATATAACCACTGGAAACCTAGGAGGTTTACAATACACCGCTCGTTTTGAGTTGCTCCCTTTTGGTGAGTTCACAAAAAAGGGAGACTATTTTGAATCTGATTTGCAACGAGAGTCAAACCCAAAGTTGATGGTAGGGTACACCTATAATTTGAATAATGATGCAGTCAAAACTCGCTCTGGATCGGGATCTTATATGACCATCCCCACTGGTTTTTATCAAACCGACATCACCACAGCCTTTGTTGACTTGGTATTTAAATACCGTGGGTGGTCTGTGTTGTCTGAAATTGCAGAACGAAATGCCGAAAGTCCCATTGTCACACAAGCCGATGGCATGGCAACAGGTGACATTGTAAACACTGGGCAGGCAGTGAATGCACAAATTGGATACCTTTTTAACAACAATGTTGAGGTTGCTGGACGCTTTTCGTCGATTAACTATGACAACGTGGTTGGGAAAGCTAGTCCAAAACAATACACTTTGGGGGTTTCCAAGTATATCGTTGGACACAAGCTCAAAGTGCAAGCTGACCTCACCAAATCTGTGTTAGATGACCAAGACGAAGAGGTGATGTTGCGCACAGGATTTGAATTTCATTTTTAAAAAATCATTAATTAAAACAATAATAAACGTATATTTAAAAGTTACATTATGTTAGACTCCATGTTTAGTTTGATCTTATATGCATTGGTTGCCCTCGCCTTTTTTGACTTGATTGTCGGGGTGAGCAATGATGCAGTAAATTTTTTGAACTCCGCGATTGGTTCAAAAGCGATTCCCATTAGAAAGATTTTGATTATTGCCAGTCTTGGAATTTTTGTTGGTGCTGTTTTTTCAAGTGGTATGATGGAAGTTGCACGAAAAGGCATCTTTAATCCAGGGGAATTTTATTTCGATGAAATCATGTTTATTTTCCTGGCCGTGATGATCGGGGACATTCTTTTGTTGGACTTTTTTAACACCCTTGGCCTGCCAACCTCTACAACAGTCTCTATTGTATTTAACTTATTGGGGGCCGCAATGATGATGTCATTGATCAAGATTGGAATGGATGACACCCAAACGGTTGCAGACTTGGCACAATATATCAACACAGAAAAAGCGTTACAAATTATATCGGGAATCCTGCTGTCGGTGGTCATCGCCTTTACCGCAGGAACATTCATACAGTGGATTTCACGTGTGATTTTCACATTCCAATACGAAAAGAAAATAAAATACATTGGTTTTCTATTCGCCTCGATTTGTTTGACTGCAATAGGATATTTTATCTTTTTCAAAGGTCTTAAGGGCACCCCTTACTACAGCGAAATTTCAAGTGTTCTTAAAGGCAATTTCTTTTTGGTGGTGCTTTCAATGCTCGCCTTTTGGACCATTGTCACCTTTTTTATCGATCGTGTTCTTAAGAAAAATGTATTGATTCTTGTGATTGGGGTAGGTACTTTTGGTTTGGCACTTGCCTTTGCTGGCAACGATCTTGTCAATTTTATCGGGGTTCCCATGGCGGCTTATCACTCTTTTGAGGCCTGGTCTGCTTCGGGTATTCCCGCCAATGAATTTTCGATGGAAGTCTTGTCTAAGAAAGTTCCTGCCGAACCGCTATTGCTTATCATTTCAGGATTGATTATGGTATTGACTTTGTGGTTTTCCCAAAAAGCAAAATTGGTTACAGAAACCGAAATTGGACTGTCGAGACAATCTGATGGAGATGAAAAGTTTAAACCCAATGTATTGTCTAAGTTTATTGTAAAAGTTTCGAGTAGTCTTTCGTCTTCTGTTCAAACCCTTCTTCCAAAAGGTGTCAATGAGCGCATTCAAAACAGCTTTAAGTTTCCTTTGGTAAACCTTTCTGAAAGCAAAGCCAAAGAGCTTCCTGCGTTTGATTTGATTCGAGCTTCGATCAACCTCACTGTGGCAGGGGTTCTCATTGCGATTGCCACTTCAATGAAGCTCCCGCTTTCTACTACCTATGTGACTTTTATGGTTGCCATGGGTACTTCCCTTGCCGACCGCGCATGGGGTAGAGAATCGGCAGTGTACCGTGTTGCTGGGGTAATCAATGTGGTTGGTGGATGGTTCTCGACTGCAATCGTCGCTTTCCTTTTTGCTGGCTTTATAACCTATATCCTGTTTATCGGTAAAGGGGTTGCCGTTGCTATTCTTTTACTCTTGTCTGGGGCTATGCTCATCCGCAATTATTTGTTGTACAAAAAACGTTCGCTTGAAAGACGTTTTCCAACTGGACTGAAAAAGTCGGAAAGCAAAACCGTTCAAGGGATCATTAAAGAGAGTTCAGACAACGTCTCTGAAGTGATGACCCGTACCGCTAAGATTTATTCGTCGGTTATAAATGGACTAGCCAAGCACGAATCGGATCGTCTTAAAAAGTGTAAAAAGAAAATCAATAAACTTGAAAATGAAATTGATGGATTGAGAAACCATCTGTTTTATTTTATCAAAAATCTTGATGATACCAGTGTCAACGGTAGTTCATTTTACATCAGCATTCTCGCTTATTTGACCGATATTACCCAGTCACTCGATTATATGGCTAAAAAATCCTTTAAGCACGTAGAGAATCACCACAAGCCCTTGAAGTACAATCAGATCAAAGATTTGACAGAAATTCAGGAGTCGATTGTGTCGGTACTTTCCAATATTCAAGCTGCATTTTCGGATGAAAACTATAAAAATTTAGGTGGGTATGTTGCCGAAAAAGATGAATTGTTGTCAATGATTTCTGAAAAAATTAACCTTCAGATCACGCGCACACGAACCGAAGAATCTTCACCTAAAAACACGGCCCTTTACTTTAACTTGTTGTTAGAGTCTAAGGATTTGGTTAAGTCTATTTTTAACGTAAGTGAAGAATATTTTAACAGTTCCAAATAGAGCTAAAGCACAATTATTATTGATTTAAAAAAAAGGGGCTTTTGGGCCTCTTTTTTGTGATCATCAACTAATCATCATAATTCATACCTTTGCCTTGGACCGTTTTTACAATGGTCATTGAAAACGATTTATGCCCATGCAGAACTTTCGCTCTAAAGTCAATACCAAAGGTGATCGCTTCCTCCGCAACAAGGAAGAGATGCAGGTGCTAGTCGATCAGCTCCATACCCACTTGGCCGTTGCCAAAAAAGAAGGGAGTGACGCCTCCATTGAACGAGCGCGAAAACGCAAAAAATTCCTCGCTAGAGAACGTATCCAACTTCTTCTTGATAAAGACAGTCCGTTTATCGAACTCATGCCCTTAGCTGGTATGCTACACCAAGGCGGCTTTGGCCCTGGCGGTACAACAGTGGCGAGCATTGGATATGTGAACAAACGACTCTGCATTGTCAATGCAAACCTGAGTGCCCGCAAGGCTGGTGCAGTAGACTATGCCACGAGTCTAAAGATTAAGCGTCTAGGAGATATCGCAATGGAAAATAAAATTCCAACGATCAACTTGGTCGAAAGTGGCGGAGCAAATCTGCCCGATCAAGACCGTGTATTTAACAATTACGGAGCAACCTTTCGCCAAATGTCGCTGCGCTCAAAGCAAGGCATCCCTACCATGTCTGTGGTCTTTGGTAATGCCACAGCCGGCGGTGCCTATGTGCCTGGCATGTCGGACTATACCATCATGCAGAAAGACACTGCTAAGGTGTTTTTAGCTGGACCCCCGCTTGTTAAAATGGCAACCAATGAAGAGACTAACGCGGAAGAACTTGGCGGTGCGGCGATGCACAGTCGCATTTCAGGAGTGGCAGATTTTCTAGCCGATGACGAAATGGATGCCATCAATATCGCGCGAAACGTAATCAAAACGTTAAAACCTGCCCGTCCGCATTTTGAGCCTCCAAAGCCCATCGTGCCACCACGCTACAAAGCAGAGGAGTTGCTGGGTATTGTTCCTGCAAACCTCAAAAAACCTGTCGATGTGCGTGAAGTCATCACACGAATTGTTGATGGATCGGAGTTTACCGAATTCAAAGAAAACTACGGAATCACCATGGTGTGTTGCTGGGCGAAAATCGAGGGCTATCCCGTGGGGATTATCGCAAGCAATGGGGTGATTTTTGCCGAGTCTGCACAAAAAGCGACGCAGTTTATCCAACTCGCTAACAAGTCCAATCTTCCGTTATTATTTATCCATAACACCACTGGATTTATGGTTGGAAAATCCTATGAGCAAAATGGAATGATTAACAGTGGATCGCAAATGATTCATGCTGTCGCGGGGAGTACGGTTCCGCATATTAGTTTGCTGATTGGTAACTCGTATGGTGCGGGCAACTACGCCATGTGTGGCCGTTCGTTTTCGCCACGCTTCTTGTTTGCCTATCCCAACGCTAAAGCTGGCGTAATGGGTGCAGAACAACTCTCCGGAGTGATGGAAATCATCAAACGGCAATCTGCAGCATCAATGAATAAAGAGGTTGACGAAAAACAACTCAAACAGGAAAAGGAAGCGATCAAAAAAGACGCAGAACTCAAAGCCAGTGTTTGGCATGCGACTTCGGAGTTATGGGATGATGGTGTCATTGATCCACGAGACACCAGAAAACATATAGGGATCGCACTTGCCACTGTCTATCAATCCCCGATAGAGGGATCAGATCATTTCGGCGTGTTCAGGATGTAGTCACATCCAAGCTTTTTTTCGATATAAATATGCTCAGGAATCCCTTGAATCAGGATCCACACATAAGGCAATCGTCGTCCTCGTTTTCTCTTGACTTTGCAAGCATCTCTTTGAGTTCACCGGGTGTTAGTGGCTCAACAGCGGCGGGCTTTGCTGATGCCGTTGCCGCAGTCGGAGCTGCTACGGTTTTGGTCGCAGCTTCAGGCGTTTTTTCTTTCTTTTTCTTGTCAAGGGTAAACTTAATCGCATCCACAGCCGACTTCGTACGTAGATAGTACATCCCTGTTTTCAGACCCGACTTCCAACCATAGAAGTGCATGGAAGTCAGTTTGGCCATCGTTGCGCCTTCCATAAAAAGGTTGAGTGACTGCGACTGGTCGATAAAGTAACCACGCTGACGTGACATATCGATAATGTCTTTCATGCTCAATTCCCAAGCCGTTTGATACAGCTCTTTGATGTCATCGGGGATGTTATCGATATTTTGTACAGAACCGTTGGCACGCATCAATTCTTGTTTGAGGTCCTCATCCCAAAGGCCAAGATTGACAAGGTCTTCCAAAAGGTGTTTGTTCACCACAATAAACTCTCCTGAAAGAACACGTCGCGTGTAGATGTTGGAAGTATATGGTTCAAAACATTCGTTGTTCCCTAGAATTTGGGAGGTCGATGCTGTGGGCATTGGTGCAACCAAGAGTGAATTCCGCACCCCATGCTTTTTGACTTCTTTTCGAAGGGCAGTCCAATCCCAACGACCGCTGAGTTCTTCATCTTTAATGCCCCAAAGGTTGTGTTGAAAATCGCCTTTTGAAATTGGAGATCCTTTGTAGCTTTCATAGGGTCCTTCGACCTTAGCCATCTCTTTAGAGGCAGTCAATGCCGCAAAATATAGCGTTTCAAAAATCTCTTGGTTAAGGGTTTTGGCCTCATCAGAAGTAAACGGCATACGGAGTTTGATAAAGGTGTCCGCTAGTCCTTGCACGCCCAGTCCAATGGGGCGATGTCTAAAATTACTGTTCTCTGCTTCCTTGACTGGATAGTAGTTGCGGTCAATCACCTTGTTGAGGTTTTTGGTCGCACGTATGGTTACATCGTAAAGCTCTTGGTGGTCAAAGCTGCCGTCTTTCACAAACATTGGCAAAGCAATGGACGCCAAGTTACAAACCGCTACTTCGTCTGGTGAAGTATATTCTAGAATTTCCGTACACAAGTTGGACGAACGAATTGTTCCTAAATTTTGCTGATTCGACTTGCGGTTCGCCGCGTCTTTATACAGCATATAAGGCGTTCCGGTCTCAATTTGTGATTCGAGAATTTTCTCCCACAGTTCACGTGCTTTTATCGTTTTACGCCCTTTGTTGTTCTTTTCGTAGTCAAGATATTTTTTCTCAAAATCATCTCCGTGAGTATCATACAGTCCAGGACATTCGTTGGGACACATGAGTGTCCAAGTCGAATCCTCTTCAACTCGTTTCATGAATAGATCTGGAATCCACATGGCATAGAACAAATCACGCGCACGCATTTCTTCTTTACCGTGGTTCTTCTTAAGGTTAAGGAAATCGAAGATGTCGGCATGCCATGGCTCAACATAGATCGCAAACGATCCTTTTCGTTTTCCACCCCCTTGATCGACATAACGTGCGGTATCGTTATACACACGCAACATAGGCACAATCCCGTTAGATGTTCCGTTAGTGCCAGCAATGTATGATCCCGTTGCACGAACATTATGAATAGACAAGCCAATTCCTCCGGCAGACTGGGAGATTTTTGCCGTTTGTTTGAGGGTGTCATAAATACCATCGATGCTATCGTCTTTCATGGTTAGCAAGAAGCACGATGACATTTGCGGTTTTGGTGTGCCGGAATTAAATAAAGTTGGTGTAGCGTGTGTAAAATATTTTTTTGACATCAAGTGGTAGGTCTCAATGGCAGCGTCAAGGTCGTCCATGTGGATCCCGACAGACACTCGCATCAGCATATGCTGTGGGCGTTCGGCGATTTCGCCATTGAGTTTTAGAAGATAAGAGCGTTCTAATGTTTTAAACCCAAAGTAGTCATAGCTAAAATCACGGTTGTATATGATTGTAGAGTCGAGTAGTTCGGCGTTGTCTTTGATGATTTTATAGACATCGTCGGCGAGCAGAGGTGCTTTTTTGCCGGTGCGGGGATTGATGTATGTGTACAAATCCGTCATCGTTTCGACAAAGGACTTTTTGGTGTTTTTGTGAAGGTTGGACACAGAGATACGCGCTGCCAATTTCGCAAAATCAGGATGAGTGGTGGTCATGGTAGCCGCCGTCTCGGCTGCGAGGTTATCGAGCTCTGATGTGGTCACGCCGTCATACAATCCTTCGATGACACGCATGGCCACTTTGACTGGGTCGACCAAATCGTTTAACCCATAACACAGTTTGCGAACGCGCGCCGTGATTTTATCGAACATGATGGGCTCTTTTCGACCATCTCTTTTTAATACAAACATCTCTCTTGGTTTTTTTGACAAAAAATACTCCCCTTGCTGGGAACAACTCCTCTACTAAACGTGTGAAAAAGGACCTAAAAGTCGTCGTCGAAGGAATACTTTTCTTTCTCTTCGGTCTCTTGTTTCAATACCCCGGCTTTTTGATATTCAGAAACACGCTTCTCAAAGAAATTGGTTTTTCCTTGCAGCGAAATCATGTCCATGAAGTCAAACGGGTTGGTAACGTTAAATTCTTTATCTAGCTCTAATTCAACCAATAGTCTGTCGGTGACAAACTCTAAGTATTGGGTCATTAGCTTGGCGTTCATTCCGATCAAACTAACGGGGAGTGACTCGGTGACAAATTCGCGCTCTATCGACAGGGCGTCTAGGATGATTTCACGAATTCGTGCTGGCGGTACTTTGTTGATCAGGTGCTTATTGTGAAGGTGTACTGCAAAATCACAGTGCATTCCTTCATCACGCGAAATCAACTCATTTGAAAATGTGAGTCCCGGCATAAGTCCACGTTTTTTGAGCCAAAAAATGGAACAAAAAGCACCCGAAAAGAAAATTCCTTCGACGGCTGCAAAAGCAATCAAACGCTCGGCAAACGAATCCGAATCTATCCAACGCAAGGCCCAATCGGCTTTACGCTTGATCGCGGGAAAAACTTCGATCGCACGAAACAACTTATCCTTTTCCGTTTCGTCTTTCACATAAGTATCAATGAGCAAAGAGTAGGTTTCCGAATGAATATTTTCCATCATAATTTGGAAACCATAGAAAAACTTAACCTCGCTATACTGTACCTCGTTGACAAAATTCTCTGCCAAATTTTCGTTGACAATTCCGTCAGACGCAGCAAAAAACGCAAGGATGTGTTTGATGAAATAACGCTCATCGTCATTGAGTTTGTTTTGCCAGTCTGTCAAATCTTGGTGCAAATCAATTTCCTCTGCTGTCCAAAAACAAGCTTCTTGCTTTTTGTACCACTCCCAAATATCATGATGCTGAATGGGAAATATTACAAATCGATTTTCGTTTTCTTTCAGGATCGGTTCGATTGCTGCCATAATTTTATTTGTTTTAAGGGTATGTTATTGTTTAATGAAATGAACCTTACAAAGCTTCCAATTTTTTATCAAAATTAAAAGTCATAGTTTTTCACAAAGCAACTTACTTTTTAACATTCGTTCAGTTTTTTCCTACGAATCATTAAACACTATCCTTTTTTAATAGACACGTGCACAGTGTGTTACCTCCCTCTATATGATAGAACGTCAGTGCGGAATGTTTTTGTCAGATTTTATTTTTTGTTTTGCTCGATTGCCACACGCTCCAATTCTGCAAACCAATCTTCGCCAAATTTTTTGATTAATGCCTCTGCGACAAATCGGTACAACGGCATTTTGATTTGAGCGCCATGCGAGCAGCCTCCGCCACAAATCTGCCAGCGGTGATAGTTGACTGCCGTGAAGGCAGAATAGTCGGTTGCACGTACTGGGTACAAGTGACATGAAATTGGTTTTTTCCAGTCCACAGCACCTGCTTTATGGGCTTGTTCGATCCCACAATGCGCCCATCCACGATCATCAAAAGTGGTGTATGCACAGGCAGCGCCATCAATCAAAGGGGTCTCCAAACTGCCATCTTTAGCGACGATCGAAGTGCCCTGCGTAGCAATTGCGTCCCGGCCAGCATCGTTTAGAAAAGGAGAAATGGCATCATAATCCGCAGCTAGTCTTTCGACTTCCGTCTTGTCGAGGGGCGCTCCCGCCTCGCCTTCCACGCAACAAGCCCCTTTACATTGAGACAAGTCACATGCAAAATGCTCTTCAAACAACTCCTCTGAAACCAACGTTTTGCCCAATGTAAACATCTTGCGAAGCTACACAAATATCTTGACGCTCATTTCTTTTATAAAAGCGAGGATTGTATCTTTGGCCCATGTTTGATTTCAAAGAAATTTTTACTGCCGGAATGGTCCTCTTTGCCGTCATTGATATCATAGGTAGCACACCAATTATTATTGGTTTGCGCCAAAAAGTAGGCCATATTCAGTCGGAAAAGGCCTCCTTGGTCGCCATGATTATTATGATTGGCTTTTTGTTTGTTGGTGAAGAAATTCTCAACCTTATCGGTATTGACGTCAATTCTTTTGCTGTAGCGGGGTCGATTGTTATTTTCTTTTTGGCTCTTGAAATGATTTTGGGGATTCAACTTTATAAGGAGGAATCTCCTGAAACTGCCTCTATTGTTCCCATTGCCTTTCCGCTCATCGCTGGAGCGGGAACCTTGACCTCACTGCTTGCCCTGCGTGCCGAATTTGATGTTGTCAACATTATTGTAGCTATAGTCGCCAACCTCGTTGTTGTCTATGTTGTTTTGAAATCATCGCATCGCATTGAAAAGATACTGGGAAATTCTGGCATCAGTGTAATTCGAAAGGTCTTTGGGATTATTCTATTGGCCATCGCTGTCAAACTCTTTGCCAGTAACGTACAAGAACTTTTTTAGATCAAACTCATGAAAAAAATTATTCTCGTTTTAGGCGTCCTCGCTATCGCTTTGGTTGTGTTCAATCTTTTTCACATCGACTTTTCTGATCCTTTTCAGGGCGACAGCTATGTTGCTTTAGTGGGTGTTACTGCGGGACTTTGTGCTGTTGTGTTGCTCGCTCTGTTGTGGGTTGCCAAAAAAATCCAAGAGCGCATCAACCGCTAGATTACTGCTAAAGTTTGACCTTCAAAAGGTCGAGTTTCACACCCGCTTTTTCTAAGAATTCTAGGCCTGTTGTGTCCTTGTAGGTTTCGCCGTAGACCACTCGTACAATACCTGCTTGGTGAATGAGTTTGCTGCACTGTTGGCAAGGAGAAAGGGTAATGTAGAGCGTTGATCCCGCACAAGATTGGGTCGAGGCAGCCACTTTCATAATCGCGTTTGCCTCGGCATGAAGCACATACCATTTTGTGAGGTTGTCCTCGTCCTCGCAGTTGTTTTCAAATCCTGTAGGCGTACCGTTATAGCCATCCGAAATAATCATACGGTCTTTGACAATAAGCGAACCCACTTGCTTGCGTTTGCAATGCGACAGTTTTGCCCATTCCAAGGCCATGCGCATGTAGGCGGTGTCGTAACGTAACTGTTTTTCTTTTGCTATCATCGTGTTATGGCCAGCGTTCGATTAAAATCGGCAGCAAGATACCAATTATCATACTGGAAACGACAAGAATCCAATCTCGGCGGTTGCGACCAAACGTGCTAAGGACAAGTGTAGACATCAACAACACCAAAACGCCAAGCGCCATTTGGGCTGCTTCGATCCCCAAGGCAAACGCAAAGAGTGAGAAGAGCATAGGTTGATTTGCATCGCGGATGATATCAAAATAAGACGCAAAGCCAAAACCGTGGATAAGACCAAAAAAGAGGGTCACAAGGGCAACCATAGTGTTGTTGCGCACGAACACACGATGGGCATGCGTCATATTATGAATCGCTGCAACGACAATGCTCAAGGGAATCAAAAACTCGATCCAGGTGGGAGAAACATACACCACATCATAGGAGGCAAAAACCAGCGACGCACTGTGCCCGATGGTAAAGTAAGTAATGAGCCAAAAGACCTTTTTCCATTGGTGGGCGCTGTAGGGCAAACACAAGGCCGTCAGGAATAAAAGATGGTCATAGCCTGCCCAGTCCCACACATGGTGGAAGCCCAGTTTGACGAGAAGAAAAAACTCATTCACTGATCGTTAAAGATAAAAAAAAGTGCTTAAAACCCTCTTTCGGTTTTGATTTGTTCATAGGCTTTTTGGAGTTGCTGAAATTTTTCGCGAGCGGCTTTGACGTAGGCCTCTCCAAGGTGCTGCACCTTGTCGGGATGGTGCTGCTTGGCCAGATCACGATAGGCTTTTTTAATTTCGGCGTCCGTAGCTGATTTTTCGACTTCCAAAATTTTGTAGGCACCGTCAACGGCTTTGATAAACATGGCCTTGATACTTTCAAAATCCATGCTGCGTAACTGCAAATAGCGAGAAAATCCCTCTATTGTGCGCCATTCGATATCGGAAACAACGCCGTCGGCTTGGGCAATGCCAAACAAAAAATGAACAAGCTGCAAACGGCTTTCGTAACGTGCGTAGGACGCAAAGTGACCACAGATTTCAGCCGCAGATACGTTAGATTTGTTGAGCTCGTTGTTAAAAACCCTAAAAACTTCGTTGGCGCGATGCTTTCCGTAAGCCGACACAAAATAGCGCCGCACATAGTCTAACTCTTTTTGAGTCACCTTTCCATCGGCTTTGATCACCAAGCCTGCTAGTGTGAGTAGTTTCAGCTCAAAGTCGCGCGTATCCATTCGGGTCGTCACAAAAGATGTGGACAGTCGTGTCTTCGAAAACATACTCCCAATAAAAAAACCAATGATAGCGCCAGGCAAGCGAAACAGTAGATATCCAATAAAAGCAAAAAGAAGTTGCATATGCAAAGGTACAATCCTCAAGGGGATTTACACAACAAACCACACCTCAATCCTTTAGTCTGTGAAGGTGTGCAGAGCTGTAAAAACCCGGGCTACTCTACCAACAATTGATAGGGTTGATAGTTGCTATTGTCACGACGCACCAAAAAGATCAGATAACTGCCTTTGGCCAAGGACCCTAGGTTGACTTTGGTGTGGCCTGGGTCAGGCTCAACGTTCTTGATAAGCCGTCCTAACATATCACGCACAATCACACGGTGTGCTTCGCCGTCATTGGGCAAGGTCACCTCCACGCCCTTATTGTTTGCAGGGGCAGGGTTAGGGTAGAGTGTCCAATGTGAAAGGCCTTCGATGCCTTTGGACAAGGCTTCTTGAGAAGTCCCAAACTCATAGGCCCCAATATCGACTGTGTCGTTTTGTGTCCGGTCAACCCCACGAAGGTCTTTGCTTAGGTACGCAGCAGCCTCATTATCTCCGCTGTCTTTTAAAACTGATGTTTCGCTAGGAACAAAACCATCGTCGTTGGTAAACCATTGATCATCGGGGCCATCAGGATCTTCGGGGTCAACAAACAAGTTGGCAAGGGGTATTGATGTTGTCCCTAGGTCAATCGCATTTGTACCCAATGCGGAGTCGGTGAGCAATACACTATTGTTGTAGTCAGTCGCATTAAAGCCTCCCGTCAGGCTAGTGCCTGGGTTACTACCATGGACAACATAGTCTCGAGCGGTGTTATCACCACTGGTGTTGCCCACAAACAGACTGTTGGACAATACCACGTTTTGGGGATAGGAAAGACCCCCCTCGCCATTTGTGATGATGCCATCGTCATTCTCAATCTCATTGTTGATAATGCTGAGGTTGGTGAAGTTATAGGTAGTGATGCGTGTGGTTCCAGTATAAGTGCTGGCAAGAATAACTCTTTCTTCAAAGTCATTGTTAGCAACCAACACATTGTCGAGCTTTAGGCGGTGGTTTTTGGATAATATCTCAACTGCATACTTATACGAATACCCATCTTCATTAGCCCTGTTGTTAGCAAAAATGGTGTTGCTGATGGTGCTTTCTTCAAATATTGGGGCTCCTGAGCCATCCTTAATCGAAACAAATACATCATTATTCCTATAAATACTTCTATTTAGGGTTGACTCCAGTCCACCCGTAATGAGGCAGCCATCCATTTGCAAACGCCCTTTACTGCCATCAATAGCAATCGCTGATGTAGCCGCACTCACACTTCCCAAAACGCTATTGGTGATCTTGACGTCAGAGCCATAAGCATAGAGCAAACTCCCATATACCGCAGCACCCCGCTGTACTGTGCAATTATTGATATGCAGATTGCTACTATTGGTGTATAGTATGCCCGCATAGCCTTCACCAAAATCATCTCCTTCTACGTTTTGAAGAGTCAGCCCATCGAGTGTGATGTCGGCTTCATAGAGGTAAAATAAATGCTTGGTATAGACCGACTTCAAGAGCTCGCCGTTTTCAATAACGCCTTCATAAATCAGCCCGTCCAAGATGGTGGGGTGGGCAACGGGGTCACGGTCATCGAGTTGACTTTCGTTACCGGCAAAACCCCCATAGATTGTCAGGTCGTCGCGATGGGCTATAATAAAGGAAACGTCTCTAGTATATGGAAAGGTACTTCCTATTATGCCATCCCTCCCACCGCTTCCTAGCCCTTTGTCGGGATAGTAAGTGCCTTCGGCGATCCAAATTTGGGTGGCATTGGGGTCGCCAAAGTGAATGGCATCTTGTAGGTAGCGAAAGGCCGTGCTCCATGATTTGCCATAGGTATGGATATCCCCAGTATTATCATTCTCTGTATCAACGTCAACATAAATAATGATTTCTTCTTCTTCTTGGGCAAAGACTGTGTGTCCTCCACTCCAAAGGCTTAAGGCATACAGTAGTATACAAAATAAGGGTTGCGTGTTCTGGGTGTGTAATTTGGTGTTTAACAACACGGTCGAATCCCACAAAAGTGAATTCTTAGGGGAAGGAAAAAGGTGGCAAATACGCGCCAAACGGGAGATGATGTAGGTATACATGGTGTAAGATTTTGGTGAACGTAAAGAAACTAAATATTATAAGGAATTCCAAATTCTTCGCCTCTAGGTGGAGCGGAGTAAGCACCATTAAATTTGTTAAATTAAAAAAAGGGGGGGTACGATTAAATTGTAAGTAGCGTGTAGGTTTATTATCAATCACTTCAAGCAACAAGCGTTATAATTTATGTCCTCGGCTTGGTCTCGGGCTTGGTGACCAGATACACCCCCAGCAAAACAAAAGTCGCAGCAATCCACTTGGTGGGATTCATGGTGTCAGCTCCCACGGCTAAGGCAAACAAAATTCCGAGTATGGGCTGCACATAGGTGAAAACGGAAAGTGTTGACGCACGTAAAAACTGTAATGCATACATCATTAAGAGGTATGTAAAGAATGTTGTGCCAAGCACCACAAAGGCAATGCGCCACCAAATTGGGTTTGGAATCGTTTGCCAGTCAACCTCCCTAAACTCGTTAAAGGTGAGTGGCGTGGTCATGATAAGTCCTATCAAAAACAACCACTTGAGCAAATGCACGGTGTGATATTTTTCGCTCAGGGGCTTGACAAAAATCATATACAATCCGTATGCACTGGCATTGACCACAAACAAGAAGTTTCCTAGGGAAATGTTGGGTGCATTTTCTGGTGCGTGTTGATTAAATATAATTAGCACCAATGCGCCCATAAATCCGAGCAAGACACCCGCTATTCGAAGAGGAATCAATTTTTCTTTGAGAATAAATGCCGAAAAAATAAAGACCAAAATGGGTGTGGTGGTAATAATAACAGTGCTGTTGATGGGTGTGGAGTATTCCAGCCCCTTAAAAAAAGCGAGCATATTGACGCCCATTCCGAGAAAGGCACAAAGGAAAAACGTTTTGAGATCTGCGCGTGAGATGGGCTGTTTTGGTACAAACAGACTGACGATCCAAAAAAGCACGGTTCCACCAATAAGACGAATCATAATAAATCCAAATCCTTGCACGTAGGTTGGCATCACATCTTTTGCAATGGTATGGTTGAGAGCATAAATGCTTGTTCCGCCCAATGCGGCTAGAATAGCAAGGAGTCGCTTATCCATGTACGGCCTGTTGCATGGCCGCAACAGTTTTTTTGGCATTACCCATGTAGTAGTTGCCTCCCCACAACAAAATAGGGCGTTTTAGGGTGCTGTATTCGGTTTCCAATAAGTGTTTGTAATCGGTTTCTGTCAAGACTTTGCCCTCTTTTTTTAGCGCAGCCAAGATGCGTGATCGTTTGTTGATTAGGTTTTCATAAGACTGGGTGATTTGGTATAGAGCATCGAGTTGTGCCTGACTGATGGGTCGTTGTTTGACGTCTTGTAGTTTGGTGCCTTGGGGCAGTTTGAGGTCCTTGAGAATCCGCATACATGTCGTACATGTCGATAGATAGATATAGGTGTTCATGCATTACCATTTGTTACCCAAATATGATGATTTTTTTTGAAAAACAATATGAGGTTCGATAAACTTAAAATACATTTGTCCGTAAATCAAAACCTCATGGGAAAAGACAAGCTACAGTTCAATTCCAAAACCATTCACGGCGGGCAGCATCCCGACAAGGGGTATGGCGCGGTGATGCCTCCCGTTTATCTGACTTCGACCTATGCGCAAACGACTCCGGGCGGCCATCAGGGCTACGAGTATAGCCGCACCCACAACCCCACTCGAACAGCACTGGAAGCCTCATTGGCGAGTATTGAAGACGGTTCGCACGGCTTTTGTTTTGGGTCGGGAATGGCAGCAATTGATGCGGTTGTGAAGCTGCTTTCCCCAGGCGACGAAGTGATTTCGACAAACGACCTCTATGGGGGTAGCTATCGAATATTCACCAAAATATTTGCTGATTTTGGGATCAAATTCCATTTCGTAGATATGCAAAACCCCGCGAATGTTTCCGAAAAAATCACTGCAAACACCAAGTTGATATGGGTGGAAACGCCCACCAATCCGATGATGAACGTTGTGGATATCGAAGCAATGCGTAAACTGAGTGCTGATCAAGGGATTTTATTGGCGGTGGATAACACGTTTGCCTCACCCTATTTGCAACAGCCCCTCACCATGGGAGCCGATATTGTCATGCATTCGGCCACCAAGTATTTGGGTGGTCACTCCGATGTGATTTTGGGCGCGCTTGTTGTGCGTGATGCCTCTTTGGCCGAACGCCTTCGCTTTATTCAAAACGCAAGCGGCGCGGTTTGTGGTCCTCTAGATTCCTTTTTGGTATTGCGCGGCATCAAAACCTTGCACGTGCGTATGCAACGCCACTGCGAAAACGGCGAAAAAATTGCACATTATTTGGCAAAGCACCCCAAAGTGGATCGCGTCTATTGGCCGGGGTTCCCCGAACATCCCAATCATGCGGTTGCCAAGCGTCAAATGAATGGATTTGGTGGCATGCTGTCGTTTGTGCTTACAGACGACTCGCTCAAAAAAGCAACGCAAACAGTCGAAAGCTTTGAGGTCTTTACCTTGGCCGAGTCGTTGGGAGGTGTGGAGAGTTTGGCAGGTCACCCAGCGAGCATGACCCACGCGTCAATTCCCAAAGAAGAACGTGAAAAATCAGGCGTGGTCGATGGCCTCATTCGTTTGAGTGTCGGCATCGAAGATCACAACGATCTCATTGCTGATTTGGAGCAAGCATTGGGCTAAACACATTCAAATTTTACTTACATTTAACCATCATCTTACTTTGTTTATGAAAAAAATAATTGACCAATTTATCACTGAAGTACAACAGCGTAACCAACATGAGCCAGAGTTTATGCAGGCCGTGCATGAAGTCGCTGAAAATGTAATCCCTTATATCGTTAAACACGATATTTATCACGGTAAAAATATTCTAATGCGCATGGCAGAGCCAGAGCGAGTGGTGAGCTTCCGTGTGCCATGGATTGACGATACCGGAGAGATTCGTGTCAACCGTGGTTTTCGTATAGAAATGAACTCCGCCATTGGTCCTTACAAAGGAGGCTTGCGCTTTCATGAGTCTGTGAATTTGAGTATTCTTAAATTTTTGGCTTTTGAACAGGTCTTTAAAAATGCACTCACCACCTTGCCCATGGGCGGTGGAAAAGGCGGTGCAGATTTTAGCCCCAAAGGGAAGTCTGATGGTGAAGTGATGCGTTTTTGCCAAAGCTTTATGACCGAACTGTTTCGTCATATTGGCCCGAATCGTGACATCCCTGCCGGAGATATCGGCGTTGGCGGTCGTGAGATCGGGTATATGTTTGGCCAATATAAACGGTTAAAGAACGAATTTACAGGAGTTCTCACTGGCAAGGGTATCAGTTGGGGTGGTTCGATGATTCGCCCAGAAGCCACCGGTTATGGTGCGGTTTATTTTGCAGAAAATATGCTCGCCACTCGTGATGAAGGTCTGCAAAACAAAAAAGTGGTGATCTCTGGATCAGGAAACGTGGCACAATACGCCGCTGAAAAATGCATTCAATTGGGTGCAAAAGTCCTGACCCTTTCCGACTCTTCAGGCTATGTGATGGATCCCGATGGTATCGATGCCGAGAAACTCGCCTTTGTAATCGATTTAAAAAATGTGAAACGCGGACGTATTAGTGCATATGTCGATGCCTATCCGTCGGCAAGCTTTTTTAAAGGAGAACGCCCATGGAGTGTGCCGTGTGATGTGGCATTTCCTTGCGCGACACAAAACGAACTGGAAGAAAACGACGCCAAGCAGCTAGCAGCCAATGGCTGTATTTGTGTCAGTGAAGGTGCCAATATGCCCTCCACACCCGCAGCGATCAAATTGTTTCATGCGCATCAAATGTTATATGCGCCTGGTAAGGCATCCAATGCTGGAGGTGTTGCTGTTTCGGGACTGGAAATGGCGCAAAATTCCCTCCGTTATAGCTGGACGCGTAACGAAGTGGATGATCGCCTCAAAAATATCATGGCAGATATTCATAGCGCCTGTGTTACTTATGGGAAAAATGGGAGTCATGTCAACTACGAAAAAGGAGCAAATATCGCCGGCTTTGTCAAGGTCGCCGATGCCATGCTCGCTCAAGGAGTTGTCTAATCATACTTTATATTGATTTCTGACGTTTTTAACAATATGCGTAAAGCCCTTGTCGTTTTTCTGTTTATTTCCCTATATGGTTTTGGGCAATACCCTAGATGGAAATCCTATTTTTCATACAACACCATCACGTCTGTTTACCAGTCGAACGACGGCTTGGTGTATGGCGTGGCTGGAAACAGTGTGTTTTCTTATGATCCTACAGGCAACGAAGTGACACAAATCACGACTGTCAATGGACTGATGGGCGATGATATCCATGTTCTTTCCGTCATCGATAATACCATGGTCGTTGGCTATGAAAATGGTATGATGGGGGTTCACAACCTTTCCGATGGGACTTTCACCCTAGACTCTTCCATTCATCGCAACCTTGCCATTGGTGGAGACAGGAAAACAATCAATCACTTTTATGTCAAAAACAATCTGCTTTATTTATCAACCAACTACGGCATTTCGGTATACAATCTCGATGAAAATGTCTTCGTGGAATCCTATTTTTTTGGCGAAAACAACAGCCCCATTCAAGTCAACCAAGCAATCCTTTTAAATGGGTTTATCTATGCCGCAACCGAACAAGGGTTATACAAAGCCTCAAAGGATAACCTCAATTTAGTTTTGGAAAGCGCGTGGACCAAATTGGCCAATGGACAATGGAAGGGACTTGGTCTGGTTGGTTCTTCATTGATGGGTACCACACAAACCAATTCACAAAGTGTTTTTTATTCTATCGCCGATGATATTGCTCTTCAACTACATTCGGAAAGTGGTACGATGCAAAGCACTACCTTTTCTAGCGGCAAAATGGTCATTGCCTTTAGTAACAAAGTGTTGTCGGTTGACTCTTCAGAATCTGTTCGTCAAATCGCAACCGCCTCAAATGATTTGGAAGGGGTGTCCTTTACCTCGGCCCTTGCCACCAACGATGCGGTTTATATAGGCACCGTAGACAATGGTCTGTTTCAACAAACCGCTAGCGAAACTCGAGTCGTTAGCCCAAACGGTCCCTTGAAAAATGATATTTTCGACCTCACGGTGCTCCCCAATGATGAGCTGTGGATTGTACATGGTGCTTTTCAGCGCAATTACAATCCCTACCCACTCAATAGCTTTGGACTGAGTCACCTCAATGGTGGAGCTTGGCAAAACATTCCTTATTCCCAATTGCTGGGCGCAAAAAGCCTCGTAAGCGTGACTGCCAATCCCAACAACCCTAGTCAAGTGTTCGTCGCTGCGATGCATCAAGGCATCCTTGAGCTAAACGACGGCGTAGCGACCAACTTATGGGGTTATACCAATAGTGGTTTGGAATCCATCGATCCCGAAGAGTTTGGGGAAAACCCAAGTTACCGAAGCGTGCGAGTGCGTGACATTGCCTTTGATAACGAAGGTTCGATGTGGTCAATCACAAGCTTTATTGCCAACGGACTGAAAAAGCGAATGCAAAGTGGCACGTGGGTGGACGTTGATTTGATTCCTGTGATTGAGAAAGTGACTAACCCAACTGGTTATTCCAAATTAGAAATCTCTCCAAACAATGAAGTCTATGTGGGGAGTTCAAGCTCTGGCCTCATTGGATATAGTGAACGCAACGGCACCCCTTTGTTGCGTAGCCTTTCTACTTCCCAAAACTTACCCTCAGTCGATGTGCGCAGCATCGCCCTTGACAATGATGATAACCTTTGGATTGGCACTCCCAAAGGCTTGCGTGTTCTGTTTGGAGTAAGTCGTATGTTTACCCTAGATAATGTTCAAGCAAGTACCATAATTATCGAAGAGGGAGGAAAGGTGGGCGAGCTGCTAAGCAATCAATTTATTACTGCCATCGAAGTGGATGGCAATAACCAAAAATGGGTTTCGACGGCAAACGCAGGGGTTTTCCTATTTTCAGAAGATGGCAAAGAAACACTTGAACATTTTACAAAAGATAACAGTCCATTGCCTTCGAGCTCAATCCGTAGTCTCGCCTATGACGAAACAACAGGGCAAATCTATATAGGTACGCCCATTGGTTTGGTCGCTTTTCAAGGGAATGCCTCAAGTCCTGGCGAAAACCTATCAAATGTCGAAGTCTACCCAAACCCTGTCCGTCCTGGGTACACAGGGAAGGTGACCGTTCGAGGTCTGCTCGCCGATTGTGTGGTGAAAATCACAGATATCGTAGGCAATGCTGTACATGAAACCACCTCATCAGGCGGTAGCGTACAATGGAATTTGCAATCCTTTGACGGAAACCGTGTTCGTTCGGGAGTATATCTTATTTTTGTGACAAACAGCGACGGTACAGAAACCGCCGTTGAAAAAGTAATGATCATTAATTAATGTTTGTCACCACCGAGGCACTTGTCCTCTCAAAATTAAATTATAGTGAAACCAGCCTTATTGTGCGTTGTTATACGCGCAGTGAAGGGATCAAGTCCTATATTCTTAAGGGAATTAAATCCGGCCGTAACGGCAAAAAAAATACCGCCTTGTTTCAGCCACTCACCCAACTCGAAATCACGGCACAACACAAAAACAAAGCAGGGCTTTCTATTCCCAAAACAACCAAGTTAAGCAAGCCATACCAAACGATCCCCTACTCGATGGACAAGCTCGCTGTTGTTCTGTTTTTGAGTGAGGTTCTAAACTCTGCTCTTCGTGAAGAAGAAGCAAATGCCTCTTTGTTTGAATTTCTAATACATAGTTTAGCGTGGTTTGACACCCACGATTATAGCGCAAACTTTCATGTGTTCTTTTTGATTTCTCTCAGCAAGCATCTTGGGTTTTATCCAGATTTGGGCGAGCAAAATCTCCCCTACTTCGATTTAGAAAATGGGTGCTTTACCGCTGAAAAAAATGTTCATGTCGAATCCGAAGAATCCATCGTTCTTTTGCTCAAGTCATTTTTAGGCACAAAATTTGATGGTATGTCCCAGATTTTGATGTCGAGTTCACAACGACAACAAATGCTTGATGTATTGATGCGCTATTATCAATGTCATCTTCAAGGTTTTTCGATGCCAAAATCACTTAACGTATTGCATGAAATTTATTCATAACGTATTTCTTATCGGTTTTGGCCTTTTTCTGAGCTTTTCTTTCGGACAAAATATTCGCATTGTCGATGCTTTAACAGGCTATCCTGTGCAAGACGTTCTTGTGTATAACGAAATGGGAGGAGACAGCGTGACCAGTGATGCCGATGGTGTGGTTAATCTCTCCCTTTTTTCAAAAGAAGAAAGCGTCACTTTTGAGCATATCAGCTATGAAGATGCCAAACGTGCTGTTGCGACGCTTACGTCGGGTAAGCAAGTTGCCTTGTATCCCGATACGCAAAAACTGAGCGAGATTGTGCTCTCTGCTACCCGAAGCAAAGACGAAAAAAAAAGAGTCTCCAAGCAAGTTGCCATTATCACAGACCGTGTTATCGTATCCCAAGCACCCAACACAAGTGCAGAGTTGCTCAGCGAAGCACCTGGAATTCGTGTGCAACGTTCTCAAGGAGGAGGGGGAAGTCCCGTCATCCGTGGGTTTGAGGCCAACCGCATCTTACTTGTGATCGACGGCGTTCGTATGAATAATGCCATCTATCGCTCTGGACACCTTCACAATGCCATATCGATTGATCCATATGCCCTTTCACGTGCTGAGGTGATCTATGGACCCTCTTCTGTTGGTTATGGATCCGACGCATTGGGTGGAGTTGTACATTATTTTACCAAAGAACCCCGAACAGGAGATGCACAACCTTGGCGCTTTTTTACAGCCAACAGCTTTGATACGCGACACAAACACACCATGAGCCACTTTGACATGACATACAGCAGAGAGAAATGGGCGAGTTTGACCAGTGTGTCTTATTCCGATTTTGGAGATGTCTATATGGGAAATCAACGCAAACACGGCTATACCGAATGGGGGCTGGTGAGCGAATACTCAAAAAATAATCGTGAATATTATGAGGATCAAGTGAGCCGCAATCCAGACAAAACCCTGCAACGGAATACCGGGTATGATCAGCTCGATTTGCTTCAGAAGTTTGTGTTTCAACCCAACGAAGAAAACAAATGGGTAATGAACTTACAATACTCCTCATCTTCCGACATTCCACGTTTTGATAAACTAAACGAACGTCGTGACGGTGACTTACGTTACGCCACTTGGTATTACGGTCCACAAAGGAGACTTCTCATCTCTCCAAAATACACATTCAACTCCCGCCACAAATTTTTTGATGAAGGAGTGATTACCCTCGCCTATCAAAACATCGAAGAATCGCGAGTGCAACGAAAATTTGGCAGTCTGCTTCGTGAAAGTCAACTTGAAAACCTAGACGTTTTCAGTGCCAATGCAGACTTTTCGGTAGCCATGGATAAAAGAGAAAAACTGGGCTATGGGTTTGAGTTTACCCACAACAAACTCCATTCTATTGGCTTTTGTGAGACGCTTGTGATTGATGACAACCGCATTGTTGATTTGCAAGACTACACCATCATTCCGTCACGCTACCCAAGCAAAGGAAGCTCGTACACAACGATTGCTTCCTATGCCGATTACAAAGTCGATCTCAATGATAAAAGCACCCTAAATGCTGGGCTTCGTTTTACAAATACTCGCCTCAAAGCTGAGTGGGCCGAAGAAGCACTCATCGATGCCCGTTTGAGAAAAACACAAAATGAAAGCAATGCTCTCAACGTCTCTCTGGGGTATATTTTTCGTCCCAATCCTGAATGGGAATTTCGCAGTCTTGTGGCCAGTGGGTTCCGTTCACCAAACATCGACGACATCGGAAAAATTCGAGAGAAACAAGGGATAATAACGACCCCAAATCCCCAACTAAAACCAGAGTATGCTTATACCGCAGACATTGGCGTGAGTCACTATTTTAGACAACGAACTTCTTTTGTACAACTCAACCTGTTTTATACCCTTTTGTTCGACTACATCGCTCGTCAACCATATATGCTCCCCCTTGATGACTCAACCGAAAGCAATGCTACCATAACACACATGGGAGATGAGCTGGAAACTTGGGCCAATACAAACTTGGGCGAGGCAACGCTAAAAGGTATGGGCTTCCAATGGAATGCCGTCCTGACCAAAAGCATCACCTATAGCGGACATCTAAACTACACAAACGGGGTTATCAACAAAGATGAAGTTTCTGTCCCGTCGATTTTACCGTGGCAAGGTTCGCAACGCCTTCTTGGTAAAGCTCGTCGTTTTCAGGCACAGCTTTCGTTTGTATTTGCGGGACAAAAAAATCCAGAAGACTACAGCAAAGGCGGCGAAGATGGATTGGAAGAAACGCCACTTATCGACGATACCGCTATTGAACTAGACGATCGGTATGCGGGGGCCCCCGCATGGAGTCGTTTTGACTTCGGGTTGACCTATAATTTACACGTCAACACAACCCTAGGCGTAGATCTCCACAACCTCCTTGACACCCATTACAAAGAATTTGCGTCGGGTATCTCCGCCCCGGGACGTAGTTTGCGATTGCGATTGCAGTATAGGTTCTAAGGATTGAAATGGTAAACTTTTACCGAAATTGGTTACTTTCGCATCTTATTGCGAAACCATGGCATTTCCATCGTATAAAAATTTGAACCTCGCCGAACTTTCTAAGGAGGTTCAAACCTATTGGGAGGAGAATATGACCTTCGAGGCGAGTGTGGGCACTCGAGAAGGACGACCTCCCTATATTTTTTATGAAGGTCCTCCATCTGCCAATGGTTTGCCTGGAATTCACCACGTCATGGGGCGCGCAATAAAAGATATTTTCTGTCGCTACAAAACCCAAAAAGGATTTCACGTCAAACGAAAAGCCGGTTGGGATACCCACGGCCTGCCTATCGAGCTGGGTGTAGAAAAAGAACTCGGCATCACCAAAGAAGATATTGGAAAAAAAATTAGTGTCGATGCGTACAACAAGGCCTGTCGAGAAGCGGTTATGAGATACACCGATGTATGGAATAACCTGACCAAAGAAATGGGCTATTGGGTCGATATGGATGATCCCTATGTGACTTACACCTCTAAGTATATGGAGTCTGTTTGGTGGCTGCTCAAACAACTTTATTACAAAGAGTTGATCTATAAAGGATACACCATTCAGCCCTACTCCCCAAAAGCAGGAACAGGACTTTCCACACACGAGCTCAATCAACCTGGTTGTTATCAAGATGTGACCGACACCACAGTAACTGCACAATTTGAAACGATAGCAGAAAGCCTGCCCGAACAACTTAAAAGCGATCTCCCACTTCATATTCTAGCATGGACGACAACACCTTGGACGCTGCCTTCAAATACTGCTTTGACGGTAGGCCCATCCATTGCCTATGTTGTTATTGAAACCTTTAACCGTTATACCCATCTTCCTATACGTGTGTTACTCGCCAAAGATTTGGTGCCAAAAGTGTTTGGAAAAGTTTTTTATAAAGCGGATGGCAAAGACGACCTCACTACCTACGACAATGGCGGAAAAAATATTCCTTATCTAATTGCTCAAGAGATTACTGGCTCTGACTTGGTCGACATTCGTTACCACCAATTATGGACAGATGCGCCTCTGCCACACGACAACCCTGAAAACGCTTTTCGTGTTATCTTGGGAGACTTTGTAACCACCGAAGACGGAACAGGAATCGTGCATACAGCCCCAACCTTTGGTGCTGATGATGCGCTCGTTGCCAAACAAGCCAAGCCTGAAATTCCAGCCATGCTTGTCATGGATGAAAACGAACAACTTGTGCCACTAGTTGATCTGCAAGGCCGTTTTCGAAACGAACTCGGTGCACTTGGTGGAAAATATGTGAAAAATGAATATTACGATGAAGGAAAGGCGCCCGAAAGATCTGTCGATGTCGAAATCGCCATTCGTCTCAAAGAGGAAAATAAAGCCTTTATCGTCGAAAAGTATGTGCACAGCTATCCCAATTGCTGGCGAACAGACAAGCCCGTACTTTATTATCCACTCGATTCTTGGTTTGTAAAAGTAAGCGCCCACAAAGAACGTCTTGTTGAGCTCAACAATTCGATCAATTGGAAACCCAAAGCTACAGGAGAAGGACGTTTTGGAAACTGGCTCGCCAACGCCAATGATTGGAACCTTTCACGCTCACGATTCTGGGGTATTCCGCTGCCCATATGGCGCACAGAAGACAAAAACGAAACCAAAGTCATCGGCTCTGTTGAAGAGTTAAAAATGGAAGTCGATCGTGCCGTCGAAGCTGGTGTGATGAAGACCAATCCGTTTGCCTCTTTTGTGCCTGGAGATATGGGAAATGAAAATTACGCGCAAGTCGATCTTCATAAAAACATTGTCGATACAATTTTGCTGGTCAGTACTTCAGGTAAGGTGATGCATAGAGAGTCGGATCTTATCGACGTATGGTTTGACTCTGGCTCAATGCCTTATGCACAGTGGCATTATCCGTTTGAAAACAAAGAAAAAATTGATCACGCTACCGATTTCCCTGCCGATTTTATCGCCGAAGGCGTCGATCAAACACGTGGTTGGTTTTATACACTCCACGTCATCGGCGGATTGGTTTTTGATAACATCGCCTATAAAAATGTAGTTTCCAATGGCCTTGTTCTGGACAAAAAGGGTCAGAAAATGTCCAAACGTTTGGGCAATGCTATTGATCCCTTCGAAACACTCCAAACCTATGGCCCCGATGCAACACGCTGGTACATGATTAGTAATGCCAATCCATGGGATAACCTCAAGTTTGATGTAGAAGGAATTGCGGAAGTCAGACGAAAGTTTTTTGGAACGCTATACAACACCTATTCGTTTTTTAGTCTTTATGCCAACATCGATGGTTTTAACTTTAGAGAAGATGAAATTGCCTTGTCTAAACGACCAGAAATTGACAGATGGATTTTGTCGGAACTACATTCGTTGATTAAAAAAGTCGATGCGCACTATGCCGATTATGAGCCCACCAAAGCCACACGATTACTATCAACGTTTGTCATTGAAGATTTAAGCAACTGGTATGTTCGTTTATGCCGCAGACGTTTTTGGAAAGGCAGCTATGAATCCGATAAAATTGCTGCATATCAAACGCTTTACACTTGCTTGGCAACGGTTTCCAAGCTGATTGCGCCAGTCGCTCCTTTTTATGCCGACCGCCTATATCAAGATTTAGATAAAACGACCCAGAAAGAACAGTGTTCATCGGTGCATTTGGCGTATTTCCCAGATGTAAATTCTGCTTTTATTGACCCCAAGCTCGAGCAGAAGATGCAACGAGCACAGCGCATTGTATCGCTCGTGCTGTCGATTCGTAAAAAAGAAAAAATCAAGGTGCGCCAGCCACTCCAAAGGGTTTTAATCCCCGTACTCGATGCGGAAGAAAAAAGGGAAATCGAAGAAATTTCAGCACTGGTAGCTGCAGAAGTAAACGTAAAGTCCATCGAGATTTTAGACGATGCCTCTTCCATTTTGGTTAAAGAAATCAAACCCAATTTTAAAACATTGGGGCCTCGTTTTGGAAAAGACATGAAAGCCATCGCAGATGCCATCAACGGATTTGAAGCGACACAAATTAGTGCGCTAGAAAGGGATGGCTCCCTTACTATGGAAATTAGTGGGAAAAATATTATTTTAGATGCCTCAGATGTTGTCATTCAGTCCAAGGATATCGAAGGTTGGTCTGTTGCTTCTGAACAAGGTGTTACGGTTGCTTTAGATAGTACCCTCTCCGAGTCTCTTGTGCTTGAGGGCATCGCAAGGGAACTGGTCAATCGAGTGCAAAACTTGCGTAAAGACAAGGGCTTTGAAGTGACAGACACCATTGCTTTGACCATTGAAAAACACAGTCGCTTGCAAGAAGCTGTACAAGCAAATGAGAGCTATGTGATGAGTGAAATTTTGGCCCAAAAAATTCAATTTATTGATAAAAATGCTGATGGTGAAACATTGTCATTTGATGACATCGAAACTATGATTAGCATCCATAAACCAACAACAATATGAAAACGAACAATATAAATCGCTACGCAGACAAAGAGCTTGAGGAATTCAAAGTTTTGATTGAAGAAAAAATTGCAAAGGCAAAACATGACTTACAATTAATTCGCAGTGCATATATGAACGACGGAAACAACGGCACAGACGATACTTCGCCCACCTTCAAAGCCTTTGAAGAAGGGTCCGAAACCATGTCTAAAGAAGCAAATACCCAGTTGGCGATCCGCCAAGAAAAATTTATTCGCGACCTTAAAAATGCATTGATTCGCATCGAAAACAAAACATATGGTGTTTGCCGTGTTACTGGAAAACTCATTAGCCCTGAACGGTTGAAATTGGTGCCACATGCTACGCTGAGTATTGAGGCGAAAAACATGCAGAAATAAATGTTAATGACTTTTCGAAAAGCCTTTTTTTTTATTCTTGCAGTGCTTGTTGTTGACCAGTGCTCCAAATTCTACATTAAACTCCATTTTCCACTTACCGTTTATAGCTCTGATGCTATTTTAGATTGGGGTTGGTTTCGTTTGTTGTTTGTCGAAAATAAGGGAATGGCTTGGGGAGCACGAATAAGCGACTTTCTGCCTTTTGTTTCTGAAAACACAGGCAAGCTTCTACTTTCATTGATACGCATTGTCGCTGTGAGTGGGATTGGATATATGCTTTGGGATGCCATTAAAAAACAACAACATAGACTTGTAGTCATCGCTGGTTGTCTCATTTTTGCTGGCGCTCTAGGAAATATTATTGACTCATTATTTTATGGTCTTCTTTTCACACACAGTTACGGACAAGTGGCAACCATCTTCCCCTCCGATGGTGGCTATGCGCCGTTATTCTTTGGACACGTCGTTGACATGATTCAGTTTCCGCTATTTACTTGGGAGTGGCCTCAGTGGATGCCTTGGGTAGGCGGGTCGTCTTTCACCTTTTTTGAGCCTGTTTTCAATTTAGCAGATACCGCCATCAGCGTTGGTGTGGGGATTATCTTGGTCTTTAATAAACGTATTTTTCCCAAAGACTAAAACTGCTCAATATGATTAGGGCCAATGCAGGCGTGCAAACGAATGTCAGTGGGCTCACTATCTTCAATAGATGGTCCTACAGCAAAAAGCGACAAGCCTACAAATTTGGTTTTTGAACGACAAGCAGCCAAAAAACGATCATAAAATCCCTGTCCGTACCCAACCCGTTGCCCATTTTTGTCATAGCTCAATAATGGCACAAAAACCAAATCCAATTTTTCTGGCGACAGCTGTGTTCCACCCATTGGCTCGGAAATGCCAAAAGAGGTTACTTCTCTTGGTGTTTTGGGTGTAATCACCCAATGTGTCATATGCTTAGTCGCAAAATATGTTTTGGAAACCACCACCGTTTTTTTTTGTGAAAAAAGCAAATCGATCAAAGGTTGGGTGTTGGGTTCGTTGTGTTTTTGGATGGATAAAAACACATGAACCGTTTGATAGGGCGACAGGTCAAAAAGAGTGTATTGGTACTCCAAATCGTTTTGACGCTTTTGCAACTCTTCATTGGAAAGCTGTGTCCTTTTTTCACGATATAGTCGTCGTATCTCCTCTTTTGTCATTGGATTGAGATTGAACACAAATAAAATAATTAATTTCGTTGTATGTCAAAAGAAGCGCTAAAACTTCATGTGCAATCTCTCCCACAAGATCCTGGGGTCTATCAATTTTATGACAAAAAAGATAGCATCATATATGTCGGTAAAGCCAAAAACCTCAAAAATAGGGTGTCTTCTTACTTTCGGAAAAACCTCGATTCAAGAAAAACCCAAAAGCTTGTCAAAAACATCGAAACGATCAAGCATATTGTCGTTCCAACAGAATCCGATGCGCTAATACTGGAAAACACCCTGATCAAAGAGCACCAACCCCGCTACAACATTTTGCTGCGTGACGATAAAACCTATCCTTGGATTTGTATCAAAAAAGAAGCCTTTCCAAGAGTTTTTACCACTCGAAAGGTCATTAAAGATGGCTCTGAATATTTTGGTCCGTTTACCAATTCCAAAACCGTTCGTTTACTTATGACTCTTATTCGTGAGCTCTATCCCTTGCGCAATTGTTCCTATGACTTGCGGGCAGAGTCCATCGAAACCAAAAACTATAAAGTTTGTTTAGAATATCATATTGGGAATTGTTTGGGAGGGTGTATTGGCGAACAAAAAGAAGAGAATTACAATACCCATATATCCGAAATTCGTGCCTTATTGCGTGGAAATTTTAGCGAAGTCATTCGCGGTTATAAACAAAAAATGAAACTTGCAGCCGACTCTCTTCAGTTTGAAGAAGCCCAAAAAGAAAAAACAAAAATTGAACTTCTCGCCAATTATCAAGTAAAGTCCGCTGTGGTTAGTGCTGCGATCACTAATGTGGATGTTTGTACTTTGATCAGTGATGAACAGTCTGCATTTGTCAACTATCTCCACGTTGCCTATGGCTCTATTGTTCGTTTCCACAACATGGAAATCAAAAAGAAACTCGAGGAAAGTGATGAAGACTTGTTACGCGTTGCTATTGTGGAGTTACGTCGTCGTTTTCATTCTTCTTCTAAAGACGTGATTTTACCCATTGCCGTCGCTCTTGGCGATGGTGTTCGTGTTCATGTTCCACAAAAAGGCGAAAAGAAAAAACTACTTGAGCTGTCAGTTCGCAACGCCAAGCAGGGTCGTTTGGAACACCTTAAACAGATCAAAATCGCTGACCCAAAACAGCACACGACACGCCTTCTTAATCAAATGAAAAAAGACCTTCGCTTGCGTGTGCTTCCCGATCATATCGAATGCTTTGACAACTCAAACATTCAGGGTAGCAATCCCGTGGCGGCATGTGTCGTTTTTCGCAATGCAAAACCCGCAAAAAAGGAATATCGTCACTATATCATCAAAACGGTCACTGGTGCCAATGACTATGCCTCGATGGAAGAAGTGATTTATCGTCGTTATAAAAGATTGCTCGACGAAAAGCAAGATCTTCCACAATTGGTTGTGATTGACGGAGGAAAAGGACAATTGAGTTCTGCACTACTCAGTATTGATGCGCTTAACTTGCGGTCTAAGATTGCCGTCATCGGTATTGCCAAACGTTTGGAGGAAATCTATTACCCAAACGATTCCATTCCGATGTATTTGGACAAACGTTCAGAAACCTTAAAAATCATTCAGCAACTGCGCAACGAAGCTCACCGATTTGGTGTACGTCTTCACCGAAACAGAAGGAGTAAGCACGCCGTTTCGTCGTCGCTAGATGGTATCGCTGGTATCGGTGAGAAAACCGCCGTCAAACTGCTCAAAACATTTAAGTCCGTCAAGCGCATTAAGGACGCTAGTATAAATGATTTGGCAAGCGTGATCGGAGAGTCAAAAGCCCGAGAAGTCCATGCCCATTTCCACATAAAGGACAAGTAAAATGATTGATGTGTAATTTTAACAAAACTCTGTTCGACGTATCAAGGGTTTTTTTTATTTTTACTTCCGATGTATTTGCCAAAAAATTTCATCTTTCTCAGTTTATTTTTTCTTGGGACGATAGCCAATGCTATGCCCACATTGAATGATACGATCCCACCAAGCCGAATCAAAGCCTTCAAGGTAAACGATGCTTTTCAAGATGGCGAATGGTTTCGTTTTCGGATGCGTTATGGTATTTTTAATGCGAGCTATGCAGACGTTCGCTTACGCGAAACTACCCATAAAGGAAGGCCTGTTTTTCACGCCTCTGCTGTTGGAAAAACAACTGGGCTTGCGCGTTGGTTTTTTAAAGTCGATGACTACTATGATAGTTTTTTTGAGACGGAGGTTGTGAAACCCGTTCACTTTGTTCGCAACATCTCTGAAGGGAGTTATGTGAGGCATGTAAACATCGATTTTGACCATTCCACACAACAAGGAGTGGTGAACGATCTCCTCAAAAAAACAACAACCAGAATTTCTCTAAAACCAAATGTGCAAGATTTGGTTTCGACCTTTTATTATTTGCGTAATCATCTCGACGTAGAAGGAATCGAGCCGGGAGAAACCGCTAGTGTCAATATGATTTATGGAAAAACCGCTTTTGTTTTTCGCTTTCGCTTTCTCGGTTATGAAAACATCCGCACTGCCTTTGGTATTGTGCCTTGCATGAAGTTCCGACCCTACGTAGAAGAAGGTCGTGTGTTTCGAAAAGACGGTGGTCTTTCCTTATGGATTAGCAATGACAAAAACCGTATGCCTATTCGCCTGAAAGCCGATTTGCGTGTGGGGTCTATTGATGTTGACTTGGAAAGTTTTAGCGGTCTAAAACATCCTTTTAATATTTTATATTATGAATAAATATACTGCTGCGCTTCTTGGATTTGCTTGTCTTATTACGAGTTGTGGGCTGGGAGGAGCCGAAAAAAATGATGCCAATGAAAAGCCCGTTAATCCTGAAGTGTATGAGTTTGGGGTTTTGCTCAACGACTACCATGTTGTTCGTGATACGGTCGTGCGTGGGGATAGTTTTGGAGGGATTTTAGAAAAATACGGCATCTACTATCCTCAGATATACAACATTAACAATGTTGCTAAAAAAGCTTTTAACTTTCGAAAAATCCGAACAGGCAGACCTTACACCTTGCTGTGTAGTAAAGATTCGTTGCAAACCCCTGAACTGCTCATCTACCAACCCAACGCCATTGACTATGTGACTGTGAAATTGCAAGATTCTCTTTGGGCAAAAAAAGAACAAAAAGAAGTGCGTTTGATACAACGCGAAGCTTGGGGAGTGATCAATAGCTCTTTGTATGAAACGCTAAACGAACAAGGATTAAGTCCGCTTGTCGCCTACGATATGTCCGATATTTACGCGTGGACTATCGACTTTTTTCGGTTGGAAAAAGGAGATCGTTTTAAGGTGTTTTACACTGAAAAATATGTCAACGATTCTGTTTTTGTTGGACATAACCGCGTACACGCCGCTTATTTTGAACACCGTGGCAAACCCATTTATGCCATTGAGTTTGAGTCCGACTCCATTCGTGGCATCAATGAGTTTTTTGACGAAAAAGGTAAAAACCTACGCCGTGCTTTTTTGCGAGCACCCGTTAACTTTTCACGGATATCATCTCGCTACAACACCAAACGAAGAATTTCGTACTACGGACGGGTAAAACCCCATTACGGAACTGACTTCGCCGCTCCGGTCGGAACTCCAATAAGGACAACCGCTGCAGGTAAAGTGATAAAATCGGGCTATGCCAAAGGCAATGGAAATTATGTAACCATAAGGCACAATGGAACCTACTCCACCCAATACCTCCACATGAAAAAAAGAGAGGTTCGCGTTGGGCAGTATGTCAGCCAAGGAGACTATATCGGCACTGTGGGTATGACCGGCTACACTTCAGGACCACATGTGTGCTATCGTTTTTGGAAAAACGGAAAACAGGTCGATCCATTTAAAACAAAATTACCTGACGCAAAACCAATCGCAAGTGATTTGAAAGAAGCATATTTGCAACACATGATTCCTTGGAAGGAAAAATTAGACTGCATCATTTTTGAAGAACAAAAAACAAACACAAATGCCATTACCGAAAATCAACCCAACAACAACAGCGGCTTGGAGCAAACTACAAAAGCACTTTAGGGAAACCAAAGCGAATCGCTTACAAGACTTGTTTGCGGCAGACGCCAAACGAGGAGAAACTTTGCGGATTTGCTGGGAAGACTTTTATGTTGATTACTCCAAAAACCTTATGACAGATGAGACTCTTGCATTGCTGCTCGAACTCGCTGAAGAGTGCCAACTCAAAGAGGCGATGGAAAACTATTTTGGTGGTGATGTTATCAACGCAACGGAGGGGCGAGCCGTTCTTCACACTGCGCTACGTGCACCAAGCACGGCTGACGTTCGCGTCCATGGGGAGAACATCATTCCCGAGGTTCATGCGGTTATCGAAAAGATACAATCGTTTAGTCAAGGTGTGATTGATGGAACAAGAACAAGTAGCACCGGACAGGCGTTTACCGATGTGGTCAATATCGGTATTGGTGGTTCTGATTTAGGACCTGTAATGATTACCGAAGCCCTCGAGCATTATAAAAATCATCTTCGTCTCCACTTTATTTCAAACGTTGACGGAGACCACGTGATGGAGGTCTTAAAGAAAGTCAATCCTGAAACGACCTTGTTTGTTGTGGTTTCTAAATCTTTTACAACGCAAGAGACACTTACCAATGCCAGCACTGCCAAAGCATGGCTTGTCGATGCTCTTGGCGACAATGCCGTAGCCGATCATTTTGTGGCAGTATCCACCAACCTTCCAATGATTAATTCTTTTGGGATCAACCCAGACAATGTCTTTCCCATGAACGATTGGGTTGGTGGTCGGTTTTCCTTGTGGAGTGCCGTTGGCCTGTCCATTGCATTAAGTGTAGGTCCCGATCACTTTAGCGAATTACTTGAAGGGGCACACGAAATGGATACGCATTTTGCATCGACTCCCCTTGACAAAAACATCCCGGTTGTTTTAGCACTTCTCACCCTTTGGTATAATAACTTTCATGGGGCTGAAAGCGAAGCGATTATTCCCTACACGCAATACCTCCACCGCTTGCCTGCCTATCTGCAGCAAGGAATCATGGAGAGCAATGGAAAGAGCGTTGACCGTGCAGGAAGGCCTGTAAACTATCAAACAGGAAACCTCATTTGGGGAGAGCCAGGTACCAATTCGCAACACGCTTTTTTCCAGTTGATTCACCAAGGAACCAAATTGATCCCCGCACATTTTATTGGGTTTAAAGAATCGCTACATGGGAATAAAGACCATCACGACAAACTGATGGCCAACTTTTTTGCGCAAACTGAAGCCCTGCTGATGGGAAAATCGGAAGAAGCCGTTCGTAGCCAAGGCACAGACGAATCGCTTGTCCCTTTTAAAGTTTTTGAAGGAAACAAGCCCACCACAACATTACTCATAGACCAACTAACGCCGCGAAGTTTGGGAAAATTGGTCGCGATGTATGAGAACAAAATCTTTGTAGAGGGAGTCTTATGGAACATTTACAGCTATGATCAATGGGGTGTTGAGCTTGGAAAGCAATTGGCAAGTACAATTTTGGAAGAGGTTGTCAACAAAAATGCAGTTGCCCACGATAGTTCTACTTCGAGCTTACTTCGATACTATCAAAGTTAACATTTTGTTGAGAAATCTATAAGACCTTTTTTATATCGCTGCCTGTATTTTCTCTAAGTTTGTAAATCAAACATTAATAAACATGAAAAACTTTTTATTTATATTCCTTCTGGCGTGTACACAAGTCATGGCACAAGGATTGACTAGCTCTTCTGTCGGAGGGCGTGTGTTGGACGACCAGAGTGAAGCTCTTATCGGCTCAACAATTGTTGTTACTCACCAACCGACTGGTTCGGTTTATGGTGCAACTACTGATTTCGATGGGTATTATCGTGTGTCTGGCTTACGCCCAGGTGGACCATATACCGTAGAAATAAGCTATGTTGGTTTTAATCAATATACTCAGGAAGATTTGTACTTACAACTTGGTGTTAGTGAACAAATCAATACAAGCTTAACATCATCGATGAGTGAGCTTGATGAGGTCGTTGTTTCTGCTAGTCAGTTTAGTAACAAAACTGGTGCTGAAAACACGATTAATCGTCGCATGATTGATGCGTTACCACAAGCCTCCAGATCGATTGCTGACTTTGTTCGTGTTTCTCCTTTTGCACAAATTTCTGAAGGTAGTGACGGATTTTCTGTTTCCTTAGCAGGTATGAATAATCGTTACAATGCGATTTATATTGATGGTGCTGTAAACAACGATGTGTTTGGACTTGCGGGTTCAGGTACCAATGGAGGACAGACTGGTGTGAATCCATTTTCGGTGGATGCCATTGAGTCGTTTCAAGTTCAAGTTGCTCCCTATGATGTAAAAGTGGGTGGTTTTGCCGGTGGTACGATCAATGCGGTTTCTCGTTCAGGTACAAATGAATTTGAAGCATCTTCTTACTACTTCTACCGCAATCAAAACTTAGCAGGAAAAACACCTTCCATTTTGACTGGCGAAGGAGAAGAAAGAGAAAAATTACCAGATTTCAACGCACAAACCTATGGGATTCGACTTGGCGGTGCTTTGATTGAAAATGAGTTATTTTACTTTATCAATTATGAGCGTCAAGAAGATGAGACGCCAGCGCCATTTAACTTTAGTAATTACAGAGGGAATTCAACTGCCGCTGATTTGGATAATCTAGCAAACTTTGTTAGCACAACATATGGATATGATGTTGGTGCATACGACGACAATCCAACAGTACTTAATTCCGACAAAGTGACTTTAAAGTTGGATTGGAATGCTGATGAGAAAAACAAGCTTTCTCTTTCTGCACGTTATGTAGATGCTTACAATATTGAAGGCGCGAGTTCAAGCCCTAGTACAATTAACTTTTATGGCACCTCTGAGCAGTTTGAAAGTCAAACGACTGCCTTGTCTTTAAAGTGGGATCATCAAGGAACGAATTTTTCAAACAGTTTTGTATTGGGTTACACCTCCGTACGTGATGACCGAAATCCATACAACAACTCTAAGTTTCCAAAAGTTAAAATCGAAGATGATTCAGGAAGTATCCGTTTTGGGTCTGAGCAATATTCAACAGGTAACATCCTGAACCAAGACGTGTTTACCATAACCAACAATCTCGAAATCTATAAGGGAAAACACACCATTACCTTGGGTACGCACAACGAGTTTTCTAAAGCGATGAATGTTTTCTTTCCCAACAACTTTGGATACTATACATTTAAAGACGATCCCGCTAATGGCGTGGCATCAGGTTTACAAGATTTTCTAGATGGTAACCCTGCAGGGCAGTACGAAAAAGGATATTCACTTCTAGGTGGAATTGGAGATGATTCACAAGGCTCAGCTCAGCCAGAGCTCGCGCAATTGGGAATGTACATTCAAGATGATATCCAAGTGAATAGCCGATTGAAAGTTTCTGCTGGTTTGCGTTTCGATCTCCCCATTTGGAGCGATGGTCAAATCAACGAGCACTTTAATTTACACACGATTCCTCTGCTAGAAGCTGCTGGGAAAGATCTTCAAGGCGCTCGTACCGGATTGGGGATTTCAACACAACTATATGTTTCTCCTCGAGTTGGCTTCAACTGGGATGCTAAAGGCGACAGAAGCCTTATTATTCGTGGTGGTGCTGGTGTATTCCTTTCTAGACTTCCCGTTGTATGGCCTTCTGCATCGTATGACAATAATGGTTTAATCAAAGGTTATACATTTACAACAGACGGCGTTGTTTTCAATTCAGATGTCAACTCGCAGTACGTAGCTGTTGAGCCTGGAACCAACGGAAGAGCAGGAGATGTAAACTTATTTTCGGAAGACTTTAAGTTGCCAACAAAATTAAAAATGAGTCTTGGTGTCGATAAGCAATACGACAACGGCTGGTTTGTTTCTTTTGAAGGTTTATACACCAAAAACCTGTCAGACCTATACTACCAAAACCTAAACGTGAAAGCGCCTGTTGGATTCCTCGAAGGAGCTGACAGCCGTCCATACTACAACAGAAAAGATGAAGTGGATGACACCTATGGTCGTATTATGCTTGGTAGCAACACGAACAAAGGACATGCTTGGAACGTAGCGCTCACAGCAAGTAAGCGATTTGGAAATCTTTCGTTTAGCTCGACATATTCGTATGGTGAGGCATATTCCATCTTTGATGGTACATCCTCTCAAAACTCTTCTCAATGGAGAAACCTCGAAACGGTAAATGGTAAAAACTCAACACTTACCATTGCACGTTCTGACTTTAACCAAGGTCACCGTGTGATTGCTAATGTGAGTTATGAGAAAGTATGGAGTAACAATTTAAAAACACAAATTGGCCTTTTCTATGAAGGTAGTGAAAGCAGTCCTTTCTCTTATGTATACAGAGATGGCGATGATCTACTTGTAGACGACTCTAGAGGTAACGCGCTGATTTATGTGCCTGCAAATGCGAGTGAAGTCACACTCGATGACCCTGCAGATTATGCTGCGCTTGAAACATTCATTAATGGTAATGAATACTTGAGCTCTAGAAAAGGGAAATATGCAGAACGCAATGGTGAAATGGGGCCATGGAGTGATGTCCTTGATTTGCGTATTGTACAAGATATTGCAATCAATGTTGGGAACTCTAATAATACATTACAGGTCACCGCCGACATCTTTAACTTTGGTAACCTTCTGAATGAAGAGTGGGGAAGAAAGTTCTATGCTAATAACACAGAAATATTAGGTGTAAAATCAGGTGGTCCTGCGCCTACTTTCCAAGTACGTGATTCTGAGTTTGATTATGTGGAAGTAAGTGACAGTGGGCTGAAAAGTTCAAGATGGCAAGCGCAAATTGGCGTTCGTTATACTTTCAATTAATCTTCATCTATAGATTTGTAAAAAACCCTCCAATTGGAGGGTTTTTTTATGCTTAGACTTTTACCAAGCTCATATCTACTATAGGTGCAGAATGCGTTAAAAACCCTAGGGATAAAAAATCAACCCCTGTCTCTGCATAGGAAACAATATTTTGAGGAGTGATGTTGCCAGAAGCTTCTGTTGAAAAAGCTCCGCTGATATGGGATACGGCATGTTGTACTTCTTTTGGCGTCATATTGTCAAGCAAGATTCTCTCCACCCAAGGAAAATCCATGCAATGATCAATTTGATCCAAATTCCTTGTTTCTACAATCACAGGTGTCGGATGCTCAAAACCATCCAAATAGGATCTAACTTTTGCAAGCGTGGTGGGTATATCTCCTACAAAATCGATGTGATTGTCTTTGACCATTATCGCGTCGTATAACCCCATGCGGTGGTTGGTTCCCCCTCCGATCGCAACAGCCCACTTTTCAGCAATGCGAAAATTAGGAGTGATTTTCTAGTGTCCAACAATTGGCAAGACGTATGTGCAATCTTCTGATCTAAGGAAGGGGTGATTTTAGCAATCCCGCACATGCGCTGAAGTGCGTTTAGCGCAATGCGTTCCAAGAATAAGATCGATTGGGTAGCGCCTTTCAAGTGAAGCAATCTCTTCCCTGGCCTAAATGGTGATCCTTGGTTATGCTGTTCTATCACTTGTGCATCTAGCGCATGACGTTCAAACAACAGACGCTAGTGAACATCCTGCCTTCAAGTCGGGGAGTAATACTTTTTTTGTCGGATTGATGATTTTGGCTGTTTCAGCCATAAAATGAACCCCTGCAAATACTATCACAGCCGCATCAACCTCAGCTGCTACCTATCCAAATACAAACTGTCGCCCAAAAAATCGGCGAGATCTTGAATCGAATCCTCCTCATAATAGTGGGCTAACAGGACTGCGTGTTTTCTTTACATAATCGAGGTCTTCGGCTATGGGTGTCGTCACATAACCGCGAGAGAATAACATTTCTATTTAATTTCGAAAAAAGTTAGTGTTTACACATTTTGTCGATTGTTTTGAATCCCCTTTAGACTTAACTGCAAACTCGTTTTTCCATTCCACTCATTTTCATCAACAACATAGGCAATGTCAAAATCCGAAGACGACTGTATGATTTCTAGAGCGTCTCCCAAACCAAAACCAATGGCATCGATTGCTTTGTCGTCCGTCACAAAGGAAGCTTTGAGGTGGGTTTTGTCTGCGCCAACCACTTTTGCATAACCACGGTGTTGCACGCCTTTTGACATAAACACAGGGCGCATATTGCCTGGCCCAAAAGGGGCCATTTGGTTCACAATACGATAGAACTTTGGTGTGATTTCCTCTAATGGAACTTCCATGTCAATCGATAGAGTGCGTTCTTGTTGTTCGGGCTGTATTTGTTCGACAACGACTTCTTCAAAACGTTTGCAAAACCCTTCATACTGTTCTGGTTTGATGGTCATCCCCGCCGCATATTTGTGTCCCCCAAACTGAATCATATGCTCTTGGCAGGCCGATAGCGCCGCATACAAATCAAACCCTTTGACCGAACGTGCAGATGCAGCAAGCACATCACCAGACTTTGTAAAAACGACCGTGGGCTTATAGTGTGTTTCGATAAGGCGTGAAGCCACAATTCCAATAACCCCTTTATGCCAGTCGGAGCTGTACACCACTGTTGCACAGTTTTCGGTCTGACCACTTTCTTTGACTTGTTGTAGTGCTTGTTCTGTGATCTCTTTGTCTAGCGCTTTACGATCATCATTGAACGTCTCAATCGCTTTTGCCAACTGAGCGGCTTCTTCTTTTGTTTTACTAAGCAACAATTCAACGGCATAGGTGCCGTGTTTCATTCGTCCTGCTGCATTGATACGTGGTGCAACTCGAAATACCAAGTCTGTGACATTACAGGCGCATTTTTTTCGTTCTCCCATGAGGGCTTCTAAGCCAGGGCGTGGGCCGTTCTCATAGACTTGCATTCCAAAATAGGTCAATGTCCTATTTTCTCCAATAATTGGAACAATATCTGCCGCCGAAGCGGTAGCAACCAAATCCAAGTAAGGTTGTAGTTCTTCCACGGAAACCCCTTTCTTGCTGGCATGTCCTTGAATGAGCTTAAAGACCACGCCACATCCACAAAGTCCGTCAAAAGGATAGGAACAGTCGGAGCGTTTGGGATCTAATACAGCGAGTGCGGGTGGCAGCGTTTCGCCTGGAGTATGGTGGTCGCAGATGATCACATCCATTCCTTTTTCATTGGCATAAGCAACCAAATCAACCGCTTTAATACCACAGTCCAAAGTGAACAAAAGCGTCACGCCTTCTGCCTCTGCATGATCAATTCCTTGTTGAGAAAGCCCGTAACCCTCCGCATAGCGGTCAGGGATATACGGAATTGGCGCATTATCTTGACCTTGTAAATAGGCCACCAATAAGGAAACCGCTGTCGTCCCATCGACGTCATAGTCGCCAAAGACCATGATTTTTTCATTGGCGGTAATGGCTTGTTCTAAACGCTCTACTGCCGGGGTCATGTCTTGCATTAGAAAAGGATCATGGAGGTGAGTCCAATCGGGACGAAAAAATTGTTTTGCGGTGGCAAAGTTGGTCACCCCACGCTGCACAAGCAGTTGAGCAACAACCAAAGGAACACTGAGCTCTTCGGCGAGCGATTGGAATGTTTTTTTATCTGGAGGTGGCTGAATATCCCAACGCATTTTAGGTCTTTCCTTTTATGACAAGCACAAATTCGCCTTTGGGCGTATGTGTTGAAAAATGAGATTGTAGTTCTTCCAAGGTCCCTCGTCTGCTTTCTTCAAACGTCTTCGTGATTTCTCTAGAAATAGATGCTTGACGGTCTGCGCCCATCGCTTCCACACACTGACCGAGTGTTTTTACAATTCGATGAGGCGATTCATACAACACGATCGTCCTATGTTCTATCGCCAATAGATCGATACGTGATTTTCGTCCTTTTTTATGAGGTAGAAACCCCTCGAAAATAAAGCGGTCGGTGGGAAACCCACTTTGCACAAGTGCAGGGACAAAAGCCGTCGGGCCGGGTAATGTCTGCACCTCCAAGCCCGCCAACAAAGTTGCGCGTACCAACAAAAACCCAGGGTCAGAAATGGCGGGTGTTCCCGCATCCGAAATCAATGCCATTTGTTTACCTTTTGCTAACTCTTGTACAATTTTATCGACCGTGTGATGTTCGTTGTGCATATGATAGGAGCGTGTGGGCGTGTCAATACTGTAGTGCGTAAGCAACTTTCGACTCACTCGTGTGTCTTCGCACAACACAAGATCGACCTCGGTCAGCACGTCAATTGCTCGGAGGGTGATGTCACGCAAATTGCCAATCGGTGTAGGAACGACATACAGGATACCATGATTGTGTTGTCTGTCCAAAGTGTTTTTTATATAGGTTTTTTGGGTCTGTTGAGGAATAAAGATAAGTCATTTCTTTGGTAAATGGCTTTGAACAAAACGCTTTGTGAATATTTCTTGGTCCGCTTCTTTTTGATGATTTGATTTTAATACCTTTGTGAGAAGCGTGTTAGCGTGTAATCAACAAACACTATGTTTCTCGAAAATACAGTAAATCAGAAAGAACAATTTGGCTGGATCGAAGTCATTTGTGGTTCGATGTTTTCTGGGAAAACAGAGGAGTTAATTCGTCGATTAAAGCGCGCACAATTTGCCAAGCAGAACGTTGAGATTTTTAAGCCAACCGTCGATAATCGTTATGACAACGACATGGTGGTTTCTCACGATGCCAACGAAATTCGCTCAACACCCGTACCCGCCGCCGCAAATATCCGGATCCTGGCTGATAACTGTGATGTGGTTGGCATTGACGAAGCCCAGTTTTTTGACGACGAGATTATTTCTGTCTGTAACGATTTGGCAAATAAAGGCATTCGTGTCATTGTCGCTGGTTTAGACATGGATTATAAAGGCAACCCTTTTGGTCCCATGCCCAGCCTTATGGCAACTGCCGAATATGTGACCAAAGTCCATGCGGTTTGTACACGCACAGGAAACCTGGCGCAATATAGTTTTCGCAAATCTGACGATGACAACTTGGTGTTTCTTGGCGAAACTGCTGAATACGAGCCCTTGAGTCGGGCTGCCTTTTACCAAGCCATGAATGCGGATGATAAGGCCAATGCTTCCTCCAAAAACGACCGTGCAAATCACAAAAACAAACAACGTGGGTAAAGGAACACGACTCGAAATTCATCTGCGCGCTCTCCGCCACAATTTTCAGCAGATCCGAAATCAATTGCAGACCCACACAAAGCTTTTGGCCGTGGTCAAATCGTTTGCCTACGGTTCGGATGCCATTGCGATTGCTCGTTGCCTCTGCGATGAAGGTGCCGATTATTTAGGTGTCGCCTATGTACAAGAAGGAGTCGAGTTGCGAAATGCAGGCATTCAGCTGCCCATTCTTGTTCTTCACCCGCAAGCGCATCAACTCGCAACAATGGTCCAACATCAACTCGAACCTAGTGTGTATTCGTGGCGCATCCTCAACAAACTCGAAGAAGTCTTAAACGCCCAAAAAAAAGAAAATTATCCTGTTCATCTCAAGTTTAACACAGGCTTAAATCGATTAGGGTTTTCCCCCAAAGAGTCCAACAAGCTGCAAAGCCATCTGGTGTCGTCAAACATTCGTGTGCAGGGCGTTTTGTCTCATCTTGGTGCAACTGAAGACCCAAACGAAAAAGACTTTACCCATCGTCAGCTTAAAAAATTCAACGCATTACAATCTGTGTTTGGCGATACGCCCATCTACCATGTTCTCAACACCTCTGGGGTGTTTAACTATCCTCAGTCACATGGTGGTATGGTGCGCTCTGGCATTGGCTTGTATGGGTATGGCAATCATGAAAAAGTGAGCGCCTTACTCCAACCTGTGGGTGTGCTCAAAACGGTAATCTCACAAATCCATGAGGTGCAAACGGGAGAATCTGTCGGCTATAACCGTGGGTTTGTTGCCAACAAACCAACACGTTCTGCCACCTTACCCATCGGACATGCTGACGGCATAGGTCGTTTTTACGGAAACGGCAAGGGCTATGTCAGTATTGATGGTCAAAAAGCAGCAGTGCTTGGTAATGTCTGTATGGACATGATCATGGTTGATGTCACAAATATTGACTGTGAAGAAGGGGATGACGTTATTGTCTTTGGAGAACACGGAACCTCCGCAGAACAAGTCGCAGAACACGCCAACACCATATCCTACGAATTGCTTACTGCCATTTCACAACGAGTCCCCAGAGTCATTATTGATTAACTGTGTGTTTTGTAACATTTTGTTATTTTTTTGAAAATTGACTTCTATTTATCATTCGTTGTTAGATTTATCTTTATTTTTGCTCCCTTAAATAAAAACACATGATAGTTGCAGTTGTAGGAGCCACAGGCATGGTGGGAGAAATCATGCGAACGGTCCTTGAAGAACGAAATTTTCCCATTACAGAATTCCTTCCTGTCGCGTCGGAACGATCAGTGGGCAAAACGATCTCTTTTCAAGGGAAGAACTATACGGTCATTGGACTTGAAGATGCTGTGAAGCGAGTGCCTGATTTTGCTTTGTTTTCGGCTGGAGCGCAAACCTCCCTTGATTGGGCTCCGAAATTTGCCGCCGTGGGCACAACGGTGATTGACAATTCCTCTGCTTGGCGAATGCATCCAGACCATAAACTCATTGTCCCCGAAATCAATGCTGATCAATTGACAGCTGATGACAAAATCATTGCCAACCCAAACTGCTCAACGATTCAAATGGTCATGGCACTTGCGCCCATCCATAAACGATATGGTATTGAGCGTGTTGTGGTGTCAACCTATCAGTCGATTACAGGAACTGGGGTCAAAGCCGTACAACAATTGGAGGATGAATATGCGGGTATTGATGGCGAAAAAGCCTATCCACACGATATTCATCGCAATGCTTTACCACACTGTGATGTGTTTCTGGACAATGGCTATACCAAAGAGGAAATGAAGTTGGTCAATGAAACACATAAAATTCTCGATCCAAGCATTCAGGTAACAGCTACTGCCGTGCGTATCCCTGTTGTCGGTGGCCATAGTGAAGCTGTTAACTTGACCCTTTCCAAAACACCTGATCTTGAAGATATTCGCGACTTGCTCAACAATACGCCAGGGGTTGTTGTTGTTGACAATTTGCAAAATAACGAGTACCCGATGCCTCTCAATGCTGAAGGAAAAGACGAGGTCTTTGTGGGACGGATTCGTAAAGATGAATCACAAGATAAAGGAATAAACTTGTGGATTGTAGCAGACAACCTCCGCAAAGGAGCTGCCACCAATACTGTGCAAATTGCTGAATACCTTATGCAAAATGTCGAAGCGATATAACCATAAAAATCCCCTCCAAACAACATTGGGTAAGTCCTAAATCCAACTGCTAATACTAGTAGCTTTCTAGGTCGTTGGAAGCAAACTTTATGAAATTGTCTTGAATTTAAGAGGACGATTTCATTTCAAAGTCTTCCATAAACTTGGTGGTGTAATTTCCAGCGACATAATCGGGATGATCCATCAACTGTCGATGAAAAGGTATTGTGGTTTTCACACCTTCAATGACAAATTCGTCCAATGCTCTTTTCATCTTATTAATAGCCTCCTCACGAGTTTGTGCCGTAGTAATCAATTTGGCAATCATCGAATCGTAGTGAGGTGGTATTACATAGCCCCCATATACGTGCGTGTCCAATCGTACCCCATGTCCTCCTGGAGTATGTAGCGTTTGAATAACTCCTGGAGATGGACGAAAATCATTGTAGGGATCTTCAGCGTTGATACGACATTCTATGGCGTGCAGTTTTGGAAAATAGTTGTTTCCGCTTAATCGTTTACCAGCAGCTACTTTGATTTGTTCAGCAATCAAATCATAATCAATCACTTGCTCGGTAATAGGATGCTCCACCTGAATACGGGTGTTCATCTCCATAAAGTAAAACTTTCGGTGTTTGTCGACAAGGAATTCAACGGTTCCTGCTCCTTCATATTTGATGTATTCAGCCGCTTTGACGGCCGCTTCACCCATTTTTTTACGCAAGGCATCCGTCATAAAAGGGGAAGGCGTTTCTTCGGTGAGTTTTTGGTGACGACGTTGCACCGAACAGTCTCTCTCCGAGAGGTGACATGCTTTGCCGTACTTATCGCCCACGACTTGAATCTCAATATGACGTGGTTCTTCGATGAGTTTTTCCATATACATGCCGTCGTTTCCAAAAGATGCTTTGGCTTCCTGACGAGCACTGTCCCATGCTTTTTGAAGATCGTTTTCCGACCAAACCGCACGCATTCCTTTACCGCCACCACCAGCGGTGGCTTTTAGCATAACGGGATATCCCACTTTTACAGCGAGTTTTTTACACTGTGTAAAATCTTTGATCAACCCTTCAGAGCCAGGGATCGTGGGTACGCCGGCTGCTTTCATCGTTGCCTTTGCCGTGGCTTTGTCTCCCATTTTGTTAATCATGTCTGAAGAGGCTCCAATGAATTTGATTTTGTGCTCATCACAAATTTTTGAAAACTTGGCGTTTTCTGACAAAAACCCATAGCCAGGATGAATGGCATCGGCATTGGTGATTTCTGCTGCAGCAATAATGTTGGGAATTTTTAGATATGACTCCGAACTTGGTGCAGGACCAATACAAACTGCTTCATCTGCAAATTTGACATGCAAACTTTCTTCGTCTGCTTTCGAGTACACGGCTACCGTACCGATACCCATTTCACGACAGGTTCGTATCACGCGTAACGCAATTTCGCCACGATTGGCGATAAGTATCTTTTTAAACATCTTCTTGAGTTTGATGGTTAGGAAGGATCAATCACAAACAATGGTTGATCGAATTCTACAGGCGAAGAATCGTCAACAAGAATTTTAACAATGGTTCCTGAGAATTCGGACTCAATTTCGTTGAAGAGTTTCATCGCTTCAACAACACACAACACTTGACCTTCACTCACTTGGTCTCCCACCTCAATAAAGTTGGGTTTGTCTGGAGATGGCTTTCGGTAAAAAGTTCCGATAATTGGAGATTTGATTGTGATGTGGTTATCGTCTTGCGAAACAGCAACAGGTTCTGGCGAAGTCGTTGCTGATTCCAAAGGCGTGGCAGGAGCTGCTACAGGAGCAGCAACTTGCACTGCTTCGATCGCAGGAACAGTTGACACGACTTGCTGAACGATATCTCCACCTGTCTTAATTGTGACTTTAGTGTCACCCATTTCGACATAAACTTCGTTGACACCTGATTTGGCGACAAACTTGATTAGATTTTGGATTTCTTTAAGTTCCATAATGATTTAGTTATTGTTTTTTTATGTGTTATAAGCCCATTTGAGCCATGCTGCGCCCCATGTGAACCCCCCTCCAAAAGCAGCAAACATGACGTTGTCTCCTTTTTTAAAACGGTGTTCGAAGTCTGATAAAATCAGTGGCAAAGTTGCGGCAGTTGTATTTCCATATTTAACAATATTGGAAAGCACTTTTTCGGGATCAACACCCGTGCGTTGTGCGGTCGCATCAATGATTCTTTGGTTTGCCTGATGAGGCACAAAAAAATCAATGTCGTTTGCAGTAAGATTGTTTTTGTCCATCAGATTTATCGCTGCATCTGACATATTGGATACGGCAAGTTTAAAAACCGTTTTTCCGTCTTGTCGTAAGTAATGGTGTCCATTCTGGGTGGTCTCCTGCGAAGCTGGCATCATCGATCCTCCCGCTTTCACATGGAGGTGTTGACGTCCAACGCCATCCGAACGAAAATGTTCGTCCATAAAGCCAAGGCCCTCGTCGTTCGGTTCAAATAGTGCTGCACCGGCTCCGTCCCCAAAAATGATACAGGTCGTTCGGTCCTTATAGTCGATAATAGACGACATCTTATCAGCACCAATAAGCAATACACGTTTATAACGCCCCGAGCTCACATAGGCCGAAGCTGTTGACATGCCATATAGAAATCCCGAGCAGGCCGCTTGCAAGTCATATCCAAAGGCTTGCGTAGCTCCGATTTCACTGGCGACATAGGCAGCCGTAGCTGCAATCATCATGTCTGGCGTGGCGGTACTCACAATCACAAGGTCAATGGTCTTCGGATCGATAGCCGAACGCTCGATAAGGTTTTGTGCGGCTTTTATGGCTAGAAAGGACGTCGGGTGGTCTTTAAGGATTCTGCGTTCCGAAATTCCTGTTCGTGAACGAATCCAGTCGTCAGAAGTATCAACCATTTGCTCCAGGTCGGCATTGGAAAGCACTTCATCGGGAACATAAGCTCCCACGGCAGTAATTGCAGCGTTTTGTCCTAAATTCATATGCGCTGTTTTTTATTAAAAATGACGCAAATTGGGGCGAAAATTACTAAAAACTGATGGTTTTTGGTCAATAAAATCAATTTTTTTGACTTTTTTTAAAACACAAAAAACGCCTCTAGAGGCGTTTGTTTACAGAAAATTGTTTGGAATTATGCTGCTTCGACGGTGTTGTCGATAAGAACTTTTCCACGGTAGTACAGTTTCCCTTCGTGCCAGTGTGCGCGATGGTATAAATGCGACTCGCCAGTGGTTGAGCAAACAGCGATCTGTGGGCTAGTTGCCTTGTAGTGCGTACGACGTTTGTCGCGGCGCGTTTTCGATATTTTTCGTTTAGGATGAGCCATAATGCTACTTCTTTTTTAATTTTTTTAATGCGTCCCATCGCGGATCTGTTCCGCTTTGCGACGTTTTGTTGTTCGGTGAGGGCTTGAGTTGCTCAAGCTTTTCGAGTACGTCAGAATCCATCGTTCCATCCTCTATGCCGGGGTGTACACGCTTTTGTGGCACACTCAGAACCAATAGCTCATAGAGCTGTTGAGTGGCGTTGAACTGATGTGAGCCGTGTGGCAACACGATCATATCGTCGTGATCATCACTGTAATCAGGGCCAAACTTTACGACCATGTCAAAGGCGTTAGAAACGGCCAAATCAAATGGTTCGTTGGTCAAATCACAGTTGACATTCACATGGCCCTGCATGGAAAAATTTGCTTCCATAAAGGTCGATTTTTTGTGTAATGTCACCGTCGCTTTCGCTTGAACTGCGTTGAATTCTTCATTGTCGAAACTCTCAAAGAACGTTTCCGAAAGTTGAAAATTAAATGTATGAACGCCTTCTTTTAATCCAGAAAACTTAATCTCGAAATCCGCGTGGGGTTCCATTTTATCTCAACATTACGGGCGCCAAAGATAACAAAAATCACATAAAGCCAAACACCTTTGGGCATCTTGTTTTTTCACGCTGATTGCTCACAGACAAGCCGTTGCCGCTTTTGGAGAGTTTGTTAGGCCTTGCGTTGCTGCTGAATGCTCATGGCTGTTGCTACTGCTTGTTGGAAAGAATGTGGGTTTGCCAACCCCTTTCCTGCAATAGCGAAGGCCGTTCCGTGATCTGGGGAGGTGCGTACTATCGAAAGGCCTGCTGTGAAATTTACACCACTCCCAAAAGAAAGTGTTTTAAAAGGAATCAGCCCTTGATCGTGATACATGGCTACAATTGCGTCGTAGTTTTTGTAGGACTGCGCCCCAAAGAAAGCATCGGCAGAAAAAGGCCCTGCAACATTTGTGTTTTGTAGCTCTAGATCCTGCAATAAAGGCGTGATGATGTCCATTTCTTCCTGACCAATGACTCCTTCATCGCCAGCATGCGGGTTGAGTCCTAGCACCGCAATTTTTGGATTTGTGATCCCAAAATCTTGTTGGAGGGAAAGAGAAACAGCCTCTAGTTTTTGTTTCACACGACTGGTAGTGATATGACCCGCAATATCTTTAACGGCAACATGATCGGTGACCAGAGCCACCCGCAAATCGGGATGAACAAGAAACATCAGGGCTTGACCATCAAATTTTTGTGCCAGAAAGTCGGTGTGTCCTGGGAAACGAAAGTTATTACTTTGAATTGCCGCTTTATGAATGGGAGCGGTGACCAAAGTGTCAATAACGCCCTGTTGTAGGGCGGTTGTTGCTGCTTGTAAAGAGGCAACCGCCAACGCACCCGCAACTGGATCGACCAATCCGTAGGTTGGCTGAAAAGCACTTGGCCAACAATCCACAATATTGAGTACGCCCGGCTTTGGCGCATCTGTCATGTGGTGAGTGGGGATATGCAGCCCAAAATGAGAAAGTTCTTGCTCGATAAAATCAAGGCGTGCATACACAATCGGTGTACAATCTGAAAGTACAGACCGATTGGTAAAGGTTTTTAACACAACCTCTGGCCCGATCCCGTTTGGGTCTCCAATCGATATGCCAATGGTCGTACTCATATTTATACGTATTTTTGACAAAGTTAATCAAATTCAAAGCGATGTTTACGGGGATTATAGAATGTTTAGGGGAGCTGATTGGTGTTGAAGAAGATCGGGAAAATATTCATTTTCATATTCAAAGCTCCATAGCAAGCGAACTAAAAATTGATCAAAGTTTGGCCCATGATGGCGTTTGTCTGACGGTGGTCAACATCAAAGACGATGTGTATACCGTAACGGCGGTGCAGGAAACCCTCCGCAAATCCGCTTTGGGGATGTGGAAAACAGGTCGTAAAATTAATTTGGAACGCGCCATGCGTTTAGGTGACCGTCTAGATGGCCATTTGGTGCAGGGGCATGTCGATCAGGTTGGTGAATGTGTCGCTGTGAAAGACCAAGCAGGAAGCTGGTCATACCGCTTTCGTTTTACGCCTGAAAATGGGAAACTCATCATCGAAAAAGGATCACTCACTATTAATGGCACAAGCTTAACGGTGTTTGACGTAACCGACGATGCGTGTAGCGTAGCCATTATACCCTATACCTACGAGCACACCAATTTTCATCAACTTCAAGTGGGCGACCAAGTCAATCTCGAGTTTGATATGATTGGGAAATACGTAGCGACGTTGACATAATTCTTTTATTCGGCTTTAAACGTTTACCAACCGACTCGTGGTCTCTTTTTTTGTTATTTAGTTTTTCAAATTAATAAGAGCATGAAGTGGTTTAGGTTGTCTTTCTCTGTTTTTTTTTTCGTACATACAAGCGGTCAAGTCACCGAGAATTTTGATTCGCTTTCTGATATTACTTACGGAAATGAAGAAGAGGTCCATAACTTGTTGTCAGGAACTTGGGTTTCATTGGGTTGTATAATCAACTCGGACAAAGAACGTGGTGATAGTGGAAGAGCGGTTCGTTTTCGTCATAACAATGAAACAAAATCCTATCTAGAATTTCACGGCACAAATGCAAATGGGATCACAGGAGGCATAGGAACGGTGTCTTTTTGGGTGCGACATTGGACTGACAACACTGGGGGCTCTGGTGTTTTCTTTAATGTCGAGTACAAACAAAAAGATGCAAGCACATGGACTCAAGTAGGAAATGAAACCCAAGTCAACTCACCCGATTATATGCAAAAATCATTTACCGTCAATCAATCGGCTGATGATTTATACCTGCGCATTATCTCGGTTGGTAACACAGAGCGTTTACTGCTTGATGATTTTGAGTTAACGGGGTACACACTTGGTTTTGAAAACTGGCATCAAAGCGTTTCGATCTATCCCAACCCTACGCAAATCAAAACCGTTTACTTTCAGGGTATGCCGGGTTCCAAAGAGGTGATGATTTATAATCTTCATGGTAAACAACTACTCCACAAAACGGTGAATGAACATCTGAATATCGAAAGTCTTGTACCTGGGTTGTATGTCGCAAAAATCCATGTGCAGCAGCAAATTTTTACAGAGAAATTAGTTGTTCGCTAGCCTTTGCTTTTGCTAGTAGCAAATGTTTCGTTTAGCACGTGGGCGAGGCGTAGTCCTGCTGCATAAAGTCGAAAACGAACCGTCGGAAAATGAATTCGCTGATAGGCATAACCCAGTCGTTGGTCTTGCTCAACATCACCATAAATTTGCTTGGCGTAGTCCTGTGATTCATCAACCCACTGCGATAATGGCGTTGTAGCAATCGCTTCTTGCTCAACTTCAGAGTGTCGTGGAAGGTTTTGTGCAAGTTCCGTATAGCTCATTTGATAACCATTGATCATCTCACTATCCCAAACACGGTGAATATTACTCTTTTTCCCAAACCAAAGGACTTTAATCCCATTCCCTCCTCGGTCTTCCGCGCGGCCTACGTGCAATGGTTGGTGAATGTCACCCACAAAATGAACCAACAAGCGCAAATGAAATGCTTTGTCTTCTCTGCTAGTAGAAGTGTCTTGTAATACGCCCAAACAATGCTTTATCGCTTGAAACACATCCCCTTTTTCGCTGGGCTCTACTTCTGCATAGCGTTTGTCCAAAGGCATGTTGACATAGTGCCAAGGGTCATAATTTTTATAGGATTTGATCGAACGAATTTCATCGCCATAAGTAGAGGCAAAGGCTAAGGATTCTCCGTCCAACAAGTCATCAATCGCTGCTGCTGCTGCTTCGGACAAGTGTTGCTGGGCAACAAACCCAATGACACGATGGCCTATTTGTCCCCAATCAGAAGAAAATGCGTGGGCTGAAATAAACAACGCGCTAAGTGAAAGAAAAATCGATTTTATCATTTTATTTCGCTTCATTATTAGCCATAAATATAATTGTAAAATATTCCTTTGCAACTATCTCATTTGAAAAATCCACTGCGCAGGATCTTTAGGAGTGGTATTGTAAAACACACTAAACTGCAAGGTTGTTCGTTGTGTTGTTGGGTTAGTGAAAATCGTTCCGATTTCTTGTTTTGCAATTACTTTCTCCCCTTTTTTCACCAAAACTGTTGCCAAGTTTTTATAGGCGGTGACATAGTTTCCGTGCTGAATAAGCACAATCGGGTTGCTTCCTTGAAATTGCACAATGTTGAGTACCGTTCCTTCAAAAACAGCTCTTGCCGCCGTAACAGGGCTTGTGGCAATGGTCACACCGTTGCTCTTAATGGTCGTTGTGCGCACCACGGGATGAGGTTGCGTTCCAAACTTTTGGGTAACAACGCCCTTTCGAACAGGCCAAGGCAGTCGCCCTTTGTTCGCTGTAAAACTAGCCGCAAGGGCTTTTGCTTCTGGTGTAAGCGCAAAATTGACATTTTTTGTGCCTGCTTTTTTATTCGATGCTGCAATCGCCTCTCGAATCAGACGGTTGATTTCCTTGTCAATTTTTGCCGTTTGTCGTTGCTTCTTTTTGATCTGTGCAGCATAGCTACTTTCCTTAGAACGCAACTTGGAAAGCACCTTTTCTTGTGTTTTACGGTCTCGTTCAAATTGGGCCTGAACCTTACGATTGTCAGCCAAGAGTTCTTCTTTTACGGCTTTTTGCTTGTTGAGTGTGGTGTTGAGCTGCCGTAAGATTTGCGTTTTTTGCTCAATCTTTACACCCTGTTGCTTGCGGTAGGCAGTATACTGCTTCATATAACGAACCCGCTTAATGGCTTGCCAAAAATTGTCGGATGAAAACAAAAACATGAGTCGGTTTTGTTGGGAAGCATTTTTACGCGACTTCACAATCATGGAAGCATAGTCCTGTTTCAAAATCTCCAACTCCTCCACCAAGGCATCAATCTTACTTTGGTTCGAGTTAATTTGGTTTGATAGTCCGTTGATTTGGCGATTGGTCAAACGAAGAAGCTCACGCGAACGATCGATTTTAAGAAACAAATCCTCCAATGTTTCCAAGGCATCTGTCTTTTTCGATTTGTTTTTTTTGAGCATGCCATTAATCTGAACAATCTCTTGTTGGAGTTGTTTGCGTTGGGCTTCCAATCGCCCACGTGCATCTTGCCCCTGCATGGTCCCGCAAAGGCCGATCAATAATAATCCCAATAAAAATTTCCTCATCATAAGCGAGTATACGATTTTGGAATATTAAATGGTACGCGGAGAGCTTTGTCAAGCTCGGCTTTGCGAAATTCAAAGCTGAGTTCCACAGCTTGTCCTTTCGCTTCCCCCATGTAACGGACTTGCATTGGGATCCATTGCCCCGCTATTTTTTTATAATCTCCATAACGTATCACTAATTGCTCACCCCCAACCGAAAGCGTTTGGCTGACTAGAAAAAACTGAGCGTTAAGCGTACAGCTCAATCTTTTGTTGCCCTGACGAGCAGTAAGTACATACCCTTCATTATTCTTGCGCAATCGAGCCCTGCGTAAAGCCGTTGGGTATAGCGGAATTCCAAGTAAGCTGTTTTCAATTTCTTCATAAGCAAGTGTCAAGCCGAGAGCTTGTTTAATCGCCGAGAAATCTCCTTCAAAATAGGTCTCTCCGATTTGCTCATAAAATGCAACCCCCGTTTTATCAATCTTCGCACGACCCAAGGGAACAATCATCGAGGCATTTATCCAAATAAACTCCTCCGATGCAATCCGAAGTGTTGTTGTGATGCGTTGGTTTGTCTTGCCTTGTTTTGCGGTAAGTGAACCACGCAATTGTACGGTCTTAAGCTTGGGCCAAAGCATGTTTGATCGCAACAACAACTCTTTGGTGTTCTTTACTTCAACGGTCTCTGCTTTTGGTCTTATGATGCCGCAACCTGCGATGCTAAGAAGAACAGCTCCAAGAAACAATATCCGTTGCATCCTTACTATTTTAGTTCTGAAAAATCTCCCAAACTAACGGAGGAAAATGACCCGTTGTATTTGACATGGTTTCCAATCATGGAATCTTTGAGCGTGACCTGTTTTAATTCACTTTCAGACTGGATAATACTGTTTTCAATGGTGCTGTTCTCAATCCGTGTTCCCTTGCCAATTGACACATAGGGGCCAACCTTACTGTTGTGTAAAACAACGCCTTCCGCAATGAAGCAAGGTGGAATAATCGTACTATTTTCGTTTGTATGCTCCCCAACCAAAGTCTCCCCTTCATCCGCGAGCAACTGCAACATGCGTTGGTTGGTTTTAATGGTGATGGTGGGATTTCCACAGTCCATCCAATGGGAGACTTCGGCGGAGGTGAATCGTTTTCCCTTTTCTATCATGCGCAAAATCCCATCATTGATTTGGTATTCCCCCCCGCGAGTGAGGTTTTCCTGCAAAACAGCCATCAACTCATTTTTTAAGTCTGCTGCTTCCTTGAAATAGTAAATCCCGATGACGGCAAGATCTGACACAAAGCTCTCGGGTTTTTCGACGAGTCCACTGATATCGCCTTTGTTGTTCAATTCGACAACGCCATAGGCTTGTGGGTTTTTGACCTTATTCACCCAAATCGTCGCATCGGCTTGGGTGTCCAAATGAAAATTTGCACGGATCAATGTGTCCGCATATGCGATAACGGTTGGTCCAGAAAGTAATGGTTCGGCACACATAATGGCATGTCCCGTTCCTAGAGCCTGAAACTGACGAAAAATATGTGCTTTTGCGCCTACACTTTTTGCAAGCTTTTCAAGCTCCATAACCACGTTGTCTCCAAAAAAAATAGGATCGCCAAGAACAAACCCAATGTTGGTAACAGGCATGTCGAGTAAGTTAACAATGTCACGTACCAAACGACTGACAATTGGCATTCCTGCTACAGGCAGTAAGGGTTTTGGTGTGGTTAGTGTATGTGGTCGTAAGCGTGAGCCGCGTCCGGCCATGGGTACTATAATGTTCATTTTTTTAGTTTATTCCGGTGCTCCCAAACCCCGCTGTTCCTCTGGCGGAGTCACTGAGTTTATCGGTTTGTTTCCATGTAATCGTTTCATGTTTGGCGATAACCAATTGCGCAATGCGATCGCCATGATTGATCGTAAAAGGCGTGTCTGACAAGTTAACCAATATTACTCCAATCTCTCCGCGGTAGTCTGCATCTATCGTTCCCGGTGCGTTCAATACGGTGATGCCGTGTTTGATTGCCATCCCACTGCGTGGTCGCACTTGCGCCTCCACTCCTATAGGTAGTTCGATAAAAAGTCCCGTTTTAACAATGCCACGCTGTAGTGGTGTAAGGACAATAGCTTCGTCGAGCTGAGCGCGCAGATCCATCCCCGCCGAGGCCTCACTTTCATAAGCGGGTAGGGCGTGATCTGATTTGTTAACGATTCGAATGGTCATTGGCAAAAAGTTGTTTTAGTTCGTTCTTCTCCAAAAAGAAACTCAATAACAAAAATACAAAAAGCATGAGCGTTCCCAAATATAGGCTCCCTGCAAATTGATAAATGTAAACGCCCGCATTCCCTATCGATGTTAGGAGATAGAGTGCCAGTCGCCCCATATCATAAGGGATCGGATAGTATCGGCGGCTGAGCAAATAGGAAACGGTAGCCATTGCGCCATAGGTCAAAAGTGTTGCCCAAGCTGCTCCCATAAACCCAATGGAAGGAATCAACCAAACATTTAACCCAATAGTGGCCAGTGCACCTCCAACCGAAATATACATTCCTATCTGTGTTCGGTCGGTGATCTTATACCACACCGATAGGTTGTGATAAATCCCAAAAAACAGATTGGCAAGCAGGATAATTGGCACAATCTGAATGGCAATCCAGTATCTTTCATTCCGAATAAGTAACTCCTTGAGTGGCTCGAGAAAAACACAAACCCCTATCAATAAGACACAGCCACAAATGACAAAGTATTTTAGGATCAACGCATACACTTTAGGTGCGTCTTTTTGTTTAGCGTATTTGAAAAAAAATGGTTCTGCTCCTAAGCGAAATGCCTGTACAAATAGAGTCATAAACACCGCCAGTTTATAGCACCCGCTATACGCCCCCATTGTCGCGTCGTCGATATAGTGCCTGATCAGTAGTTTGTCGAGATTTTCATTGACCACAAAAGCCAAGCCCGCAATCATGATGGGGGCTCCATAGCGGAGCATTTGTCGCTGTATCGGCCTGCTCCATTGCCAAGATAGTCGGAAATAAAACGGCAACACAAAAAGAAAAACCGTTGCGCTCGCCACAAAGTTGGCGATAAATACATATTGCACAGGGTCGTCTTGTAAAAACAGCCCATCCGTGCGAGGAATCCACCACAAAAACACAAGGTTGAGTCCCGTGTAAAGTCCCACGTTGAGAAGTTTGAGAGAGGTAAATCGGTTTGCCTTTCCCGATGCGCGGAGGTGGGCAAAAGGTATTACCACCAAGGTGTCACACAACAATACCCCCAATAGCAAGGTAAAGTGGTAGGTGCTCATCCCCACAAACGCAGCGATGGGCGCCGCTTGTGCAAATAATACGACAAACACAAACGCAGTGGTGATCAACAATGAGATGGTGGCGGTGCCAAGCACACGGTCTTTTTGTTTGCGATCAGTGAAAAAACGGAAAAAGGAAGTTTCCATGCCATAGGTGAGCAAGACATTAAAAAAGGCTGCATAAACGTAAAAGGCCGTGTTTTCGGCGTAATCGGTAACGGGAAGGGATTGGGTGTGTAAGGGAACAAGCAAGAAATTGAGCACACGAGGAATGATCGTGGCTATCCCATAGATAAAGGTTTCTTTGATAAACTGTCTCGGGTTGAACAAGCACCTAAATTTAGTCCCAAAGTACGGCGATTCGACACGATTGCCAAACTACATATAGTTGATTGTGGGGAGGCGTTTGATTTCCGTGACAAGGTATACTTGTGGTCTGTTGTTTTTACGATAAAAAATGGCCGCTTGGTTGGTGGGCTTTATTGGTGGAGTGTTGCCGTATTCTTTTTGGGAATTCCCGTCGAGAATCAGGTTCTTTTTAGGATGCTTTTTTGAAGCTTGATTGGCCGTGTAAACGGCTGCGTTGGGTTGACTTGTGTCTCGTTTCCAGACGGTTGTGTTACCGTTGTAGTAAATACTGTCCAGCGTGGCAAAAGGCTCACTCAACGTCAGTTTGAAAAGATAGCCCGTTCCGCCTTCTTCTCTTCCTGCTGCCCAAGGAGTCATGGAAAGTTCCCTCACTTCGAAAGGTGGGTTTTCGACTTGAAGTGCGTTCATAAAGATCGGCTGAGTCACCCGTGAAGACGTACTGCAACTCATTATCAAACAGGCAATAGTTATACTATATAAATAGTTCATGCTATGCAAGGTAGAAAAAAGAAATAAAATCCTACTAACCGTTGAGCGCCTCCGCGCCACCAACGATTTCAAGAATTTCGTTGGTTATCGCCGCTTGGCGAGCTTTGTTGTAGGTGAGCTTGAGTTGGTCTCGGAGCTCAGTGGCGTTATCTGTGGCCTTATGCATGGCCGTCATTCGTGCGCCGTGTTCACTCGCAAACGAGTCGCGGAGTGCTTTAAACAGTTGTGTTTTTAGTGCTTTGGGGATAAGCATACTCACGATCTCTGCCTGTGCTGGCTCATAAATATAATCGGAAGTCGATGCGGTTTTTTCTGTAACAGGAACTATCGGTAAAAATTGTTCAGGAGTTACGATTTGGGTGGCAGCATTTTTAAAGCGGTTATAAACCAAATCGATACGGTCATAAGCCCCTGATGCATACAACTCCATTAGCTGATCGGCAACAGCAGCCACATTGGCAAAGGTTAAATCGTCAAAAACATCCCCACGGTTATCCGTTACAGTAAATTCTTTACTCAGGATATCATTTCCTTTTTTCCCAATAGTAAAGACCTCTACTTGCTTCCCCGCATAGACTCCGTTGCGTTGCGCAATGATCTCTTTGATAATGCTCGAGTTGAATCCGCCACACAGTCCACGGTTGGACGTAATGGCCACCAATAGTACTTTTTCTACAGGTCGTTCGTTGGCATAAGCACTTCCTGAAGCGTCTTCAATCGAACCACTGAGGTTTTGAAGAAGTTCCGTCAGGGTGTTGGCGTAAGGTCGCATGGCCGTAATGGCATCTTGCGCTTTCTTAAGCTTCGCAGCCGACACCATTTTCATGGCGCTAGTGATCTGCATGGTCGAGGAGACCGATGCAATCCGATTACGAATTTCTTTAAGATTTGCCATTGCTTATTTCCTCGTTATGATTTATAATTTGCCGATAGATCCGATGCCACTTTGGTCAGCGTCTCAATGACTTTGTCCGTCAGCTTACCTGCTTTTAAATCATCAAGCACCTTACGATGTTTTGCGTTGAGCAACTCCAAATAGGAGCGCTCAAACTCTTTGACTTTATTCACTGGAACTTCACGCAACAAATTTTTAGACCCCGCATAGATAATCGCCACTTGATCTTCGACCGTAAATGGATCGTTTTGCGCTTGCTTCAGTATCTCAACGTTGCGACGTCCTTTTTCAATTACATTCAGTGTGGCAGCGTCAAGGTCAGAGCCAAATTTGGCAAAGGCCTCAAGCTCACGGAATTGTGCTTGGTCAAGTTTTAACGTACCTGCAACTTTCTTCATGGATTTAATCTGTGCCGAACCTCCTACACGTGATACCGAAATACCAACATTAATCGCAGGACGAACTCCAGAGTTAAACAAGTCTGATTCTAAGAAAATCTGACCGTCAGTAATCGAAATTACGTTGGTCGGGATATAGGCCGAAACGTCCCCCGCTTGGGTTTCGATAATCGGCAACGCGGTAAGTGACCCTCCCCCTTTGACAATCGGCTTAAGTGATTCTGGAAGGTCATTCATGTTTTTTGCAATCTCATCGTCATTGATGACTTTGGCAGCACGCTCCAATAGGCGTGAGTGTAAGTAGAAAACGTCACCTGGGTAGGCCTCACGTCCTGGTGGGCGACGAAGCAATAGCGACACCTCGCGATAGGCAACTGCTTGTTTGGACAAATCATCATAGATAATCAAAGCTGGACGACCTGTGTCTCTAAAGTACTCCCCAATTGCAGCTCCTGCAAAAGGAGCATATACTTGCATTGGCGCAGGGTCGGATGCGTTTGCCGCAACAATCGTTGTGTAGGCAAGTGCTCCTTTGTCTTCCAATACTTTGGCAATGGATGCTACTGTTGATGCTTTCTGACCAATGGCTACATAAATACAATAGACAGGCTCGCCTGCTTCAAAAAATTCTTTTTGATTAAGGATGGTGTCAATACAAACTGTGGTTTTTCCTGTTTGACGATCCCCAATAACCAACTCACGCTGTCCTCTTCCAATGGGAATCATTGCGTCAATAGACTTGATTCCTGTTTGCAATGGTTCGTTTACTGGCTGACGGTAGATTACCCCTGGTGCCTTTCGCTCCAATGGCATTTCATAGAGTTCTCCCTTTAGTGCCCCTTTTCCGTCGATTGGGTTTCCGAGTGTGTCAACCACACGTCCAACAACCCCTTCTCCGACATTGATCGATGCAATGCGCTGCGTACGTTTTACCGTGTCGCCTTCCTTAACCCCTTTTGAAGGGCCTAAAAGTACCACACCTACATTGTCTTCCTCTAGGTTCAGTACGATTCCTTCCAAGCCAGAGTCAAAAGAAACAAGTTCTCCGTACTGTGCGTTAGATAAACCGTAAACACGGGCAATTCCATCACCGACTTGAAGTACGCTTCCGACTTCGTCGAGTGAAACGCCTGCGTCAAACCCTGTTAATTGTTGTTTAATGATTGCGGATACTTCCGCTGCTTTTACATCTGCCATAGTCCCTTATGCTAATGCTTTTCGATTACTTAACTTGTGTTTTAAGGATTGAAGTTGGTTGGAAACACTCGCATCAAATTGCTTGTCTCCCAAACGCAATATAAATCCTCCGATAATGTCTTTATCAACGGTGCTGACTAGTTCGACTTTTTTGTCGGTCAGGGTGTTGATTTTCTCCATCACTGCTTTTTCTAAGGCTGGTGTAAGTGGCACTGCCGTTGTGACGTGTGCCTCTTGTTTGCCCTGGAGCTCTTGATAGAGTTGTTTGTATTTCAGTGCAATCCCATCGAGATGAGCCGCACGGTTGTTGTCGGCGACAAGTGCCAAAAAGGTTTTAACAAGCGAAGAGCTTTTCGCAAAAATCGCTTGTAGAGTTTCTCCTTTAAGCTCCGCACTAATAACGGGGCTATCGAGGACGGCCTTAAGCTCATGACTGTTCCCTAAAGTCGTATAGACTGCCTCCATATCGGTTGCAACTTGATCAACTGCCTTCTTTTCTTGAGCAGTTGCCAGGAGTGCTTTGGCATATCGTATGGCGACTCTAGATCCTTTCATGGATTATAGGTTTACGTCTTTGAGTAGTTTTTCAACCAGTTGGGTTTGTTTTTTGTCTTCTGACAAAGACTCCTTGGTCACTTTTTCAGCAATTTCAATCGATAGTGATGCCACTTCTTGTTTTAAGTCAGCAATAGCTGCTTGTTTTTCACTTTCGATGGCTGCTTGTGCTTGCGTCATGATTTGAGACGCTTGTGTTTTGGCTTCTTCTTTTGCGTCCTGAATCATTTTCTGCTTGATTTCTCTGGCTTCTTTTAAAAGTCCATCGCGTTCCGCACGTGCCTCTTTCAAGATACGTTCGTTGTCAGCTTGAAGGTTTTGCATTTCAGCACGAGCGTCTTGCGCCGACTGAAGTGCACTTCTGATCCCCTCCTCACGATCGTCGATCGCATTGAGAATGGGGTTCCAAGCAAACTTCCGCAATAAGAGAAGTAGACCAACAACAATGAAGGTCTGCCATATAAACAGTCCAAATGAGAATTCTCCCAATAGCTTTTCCATACTCTTTGATTTATCCCTTAAATGGGTCGTGCGAACACCTCCCACATATTAAGGTTGTTGCCCTATACTGCAAACAATGCTGCAAATCCGATTCCCTCGATAAGGGCAGCGGCGATCAACATGGCAGTTTGAATTTTTCCATAGGCTTCTGGCTGACGAGCGATCGCTTCCATAGCTGAACCACCGATACGGCCGATTCCCATTCCTACTCCGATAACTACTAATCCTGCGCCTACAATTGCTGGAATTTCCATAATGATTATTGTTTTAAATATTAATAATGTTAATGTGCTTCTTCATGTTCTTCCACCGCAAATCCAAAATACAATGCAGATAGCATGGTGAAAATATACGCTTGTAATAAGGCAACCAGCACTTCTATGATCGAAATGGCAAATGCCAATACAAAGGATAAACTGCTGCCGAGCCAATTGTTGAAAATAAACATCAACCCAATTAGGCTCATCAATACGATGTGTCCCGCCTGAATATTCGCATACAAACGGATCAATAATGAAAACGGTTTAATGATCACACCCAATAATTCTATGGGCGCTAAAACAATTTTCATAATAACGGGCACGCCTGGCATCCAGAAAATATGCGCCCAATAGTTTTTATTTGCCGTCAGATTGGTGATCAAAAATGTGAGTAACGCCAACCCAAAAGTGACAGCAATGTTTCCCGTAACATTAATCCCTAATGGGGATAGCCCAAGGATGTTTAAAAACCATATAAAAAAGAAGATGGTGAGTAGGTAACTCATGTACTTCTTATAATGCTTTTTCCCAATGTTGGGGATGGCGATATCATCGCGAATGTATAAAACAATGGGCTCAAAAAAGCGCCCAACCCCTGAAGCAATGCTTCCGTTCCGTTTGTAGGATTGTGCCAGACCTCTAAACAAGAAAAACATCAAAGCAGATGTAAACAACATTGTCATGACACTTTTGGTCATCGACAAATCTAAAGGTTTGGAATTCGTAACATGCTTGTCTGCATCATAGGAGATTAGCCCTTCTGCATTGGTTTGGTAGATTTTGCCATGATAGAGTTTATAGTATTTCGATCCTACACGGTGTACCGCTTTGCCATGTTTGAGTTTTCCTGAAGAAAAGACAACCAGTCCATCGTCCCATAGAATAACCGGAAGGGAAAACCCGATGTGCTTTTTCTTACCCTCTTCTGTGGTGTATGAACCAACCGAAAAGTCGTGTGTGTCTTGTAAGTGATGACGTATATAGGCCTTGATTTCGGACTTTAAGTCGCCCGAAGTTTCTTCGTCTTTTAGGGCTTCATCAGATGCCTGAACAAAGAAGCCACTTAGGACAAAAAAAATCGCCGAGATAAATTGTTTTTTCTTCATGCGAATGACGGCTGCAAATGTAATTTATTTCGGGATAAAAATAAAATGGAATTGCACAAAAAATAAAGTGCCTTAGGCGCGCTGTAAAACCCTTGAAGCGGAAAAGGTAAGAGTCAGTAAGGAAATCAGGTAGGGGATGAAAAATAAAGTAAGCTCACCGCTACTTGCTGTGCCATCTACGGAAAAGGCAGGATAGACTAACAGAAAGAATAATCCAAATTTTAAAAAGCTGCCTCCCATAAAAACAAAACCAACGAGCACGGCATTGCTTCTGTAGCAGGCTAGCACCGCCCAATAAATCCCAATAGCCAACAAATAGTTTCCTACATAACAACCCTTCATGATGTCGTACTGATCAGCAAGTGTGTCTGGCAACAGAGCAGAGTGAACTCCAAAAGCTACCGCGAGCAGTAAGAGCAAAATTGTAACTAGATTTAGCAGGTTGCGTCTCATGGGTTGAGTTTTTTGAGTTGTTTTAACAAAATGTAAAGGGACAAGAATAGGCCCAGAAGTACACCTAGTAGTATAAACAATCGATCTGTCTCGTAAGTGGCGTCAAGCCATCGGCCTAAACGGACAAAAAGATAAATGGTAATGCCAAGCTGAAAGCTGTATCCCGTGAGCGTAGCCCAACGCAGCAAGTTAGATTTAGGCGGTTTTTTCGGCTTTTTCTTCATCGACGGGCTGCAACGATTTGATTGCTTTTTTCATCAAGCACTGTGCGTTTAACATTGCACCTGCTTCAACGGCTAATTTTCCAACAACGACTTCACCTTCAATAACTCCCTCCGCCTTGATGGAAAGCAGATTAGATGCTTCAATAGTCCCTTCAAAAGATCCCATGATATCAGCGTTTGTGCAGATAATTTTTCCTTTGATTTTTCCTTCTTTACCAACAACTACACGCCCTGTGGTTTGCACTGTTCCTTCAAGCGTTCCATCGATCCGAAAGTCGGATTCTGAATGGATTTCACCAATGACTTTCGTGTTGGGCTCAATAAAGTTTATTTTGATGTTGTTTCTAGAATTATCCATCTGTTTTTTTGCTTTAAATACCATTTTAATTAATCAACGGTTAGGTTTTTGAAAATGAGTGCATCGCGTAAAGCGGACGTCAAAGCTACAAAATTTTTGTTTTTAAACAATTCAGAAATGTTTTTAAGGAGGTAGTTGCGATAATCCGTTGCTTGCTCTTCTGAAGTAAAGCGCTGAATCACTAGAAATTCCGTGTTGCGATCATAAATATCAATCGTTGTTTTTACGCTACTTTGGAGTCCTTGTTGCATAATTATCTCTGCAACTCTTTTTTGGAGGTTTTGTGTCAACTCATGATCCGCTCTATCAAAAACAAAGTAAACCAAATAGCGTTCACCTTCCTTTTCTTCCTTTGGCTTCAAGTCTCTGACTTCAAGCAATCGCCTACTTGCTTCTTCCCCCGCTTTTTGGTTAGGGAATGCCAACGCAACTTCCGAAAGTGCTCTTTCGTATGCCGCAATTCCGTCTAACCTACCAATCGCGTGGGCGCGCAACAACGAAAAGCGAGAGCGTAAATTCTCATCTTGTAAGGATAATATTGCGTCAAAAGATTGGTCAATTACTTCCTCAAACGCCTGTGCTTTAAAGCGCTCTTCGAGCAAAGTGTAGCGTTCTTCAAAACGAGCTAATGCACCCTCCGCCGCTTCTGGGTTTTGAAGGATTGCTGCATATTGAGAGTTCGGATATTCAGAGATGATTTGATTTTTATATGTCAATGCTTTTGCGCCACCTGTTTGCTCTTCAATCTGATATAAATGATATAGAGAAGGGAGGGTATAGTCGGAATCAAACGACAACAGTGTCAATAAACGATCTTTGGCTTGCAGATAAGCCGCAAACTGTTCTTTATAGGCAAGTCCCGCATCAAAGTAGGCTGTATTGCGTACTTGAACCAAGCTGTCTCTCGCTTCAGGTGGCGGTATTTGATTGATATAGGTTTCCAGCATATAGCGTGGGGCAACTTCTACTGCTTTCTCTATCTTTTGCTCTGTTTCTGTCGCCGTGTCTACTATTGTTTCTGTCGCGGCTTGCTGATTGGCATATCGCCAGTTGTCCGTTTTTGAGATATTCCCCCAAATGCGGAAAAACTCACTTTCTCCTCGTGAGCGCATTGCACTGTTATAGAAATAAAATTCACTGTCAAAAAAGGAGGTGTTCGCCGTTGACTGCTGTTGTTTTTGTTGTTGTTGTTGTTGTTGAAGTGAATCCGCCACTTTGAGGTCTGCGATATACCTTGTGAAAATGCTTGCTTGCTCTTCTGGCGTTTTCGTCATTAGCGCTAGTAAACTGTCTGACGTTTGTCGGTTTGTCTCGTACTTAATGATGTCGTTCAGCTTGTTGCGTTTTCGTGTGATTTTACGGAATCTTCGTGTTTTAGGCTCAAGGACGTTTAGTGTGCTATCGAGATATGCTCCTGCAGTAACAAATTGATTTTCATCAAAAAACACCTCTCCCATCGTTTCGTAAGCCAGTCCTTTAAGCATTTTGTCTTTGGTGTTGGTGCGCAAACTCGCATTGATCAGGTTCTTTGCGGCAATCGTGTCAAAATGAGAAAGCGAATATGAGGCATGGCTAAAGTGTATTTTATCTAAATACTTCTTGTTTTCATCGTTTTTGGTCAGTTTTTTATACGCCTTTTGGGTGCTTTCCAAATCAAGTTGGTTCGTGTTTAGCTGGTTCAATTTTGCGTGTATCCAAAAAATACGGGGAATACGGCGATTGAGGTTGATCACACTCTGGTAAGCCAACGCAGCGGAATCTTTATGTTCCAAATTGTCGTGGAGCTGACCCAACAAATAATAATAACGAGCTTGCAAGGCTTTGTCTTTAACGCCTGCGGCAGCATTATAAAGTGGTTTTGTTGCTTTTTCAGGTTGGTTCAGCGCAATATATGCCTTGGCCAAATGAGTAGACACCTCTACATACTCGATTACTGTGAGTTCGTTCTGGTCTATTAACTCCAAAAAAATTGCCGTTGCACGCTGCTCTTGAAGGAGTTGTAAAAACACTTTTGCTTTCCAAATTTGGGCATTCCGACGACTATTTGCGTTCGGAAGTTGGTCAATCACATAATTGAAGGCATCCAAAGCTTGTAGATATCGGCCATTGTAGAATCGTGCCTTTCCCAAGAGCATATAGGCCTCATCAATTTGCGTGTTGCGTTGTTGGTCGCCAATGAGCATGCTGTGTTTTTGCACGGCGATCACCGCTTTTTCTTCAGCTCGAGTAAAGCTTGGGTTTTCTTTGACTTCTAAAGAAAATAGATCAATCAAAGGAAATGGCTCAACAGGGAGTTGGTCCCAAAAGTTGGGTTGATGAGACAACACTTCCGCTACAATCCCAGAGCGAATAGCTTCTTCACCATTAAAAAGGACATTGAATTTTGTCGTTGCCTGGTGATAAGCCCTATTCATCATCCTATCCTTACGAGTTGAGCAGTTCGTAAAAACAAACAGAATGAAAACCAAAAAAAGACCACGTCTGATCATAATGTGAAAACTACTTTATTTGTCTTTTGGTATATGAAGCCTTCATTTATGTTTGATTGGAAAAAAAGGCTTCCAGCTCTTTTTGAGTTTTGGAGCTTGTTTTGTGGTCTTGTACGATGGTTCCCTTTTCCAAAACAGCAATCCGTTCGCAAACTTCCGTCACATGTTGAATATCGTGACTTGAGATCAAAATTGTTTTTTGGATGTCCTTTCCTTTCTCAACCAAAAGTTCTTTAAGTCGAATCTGGGTTGTTGGATCAAGGTTGGCAAAAGGTTCGTCTAAAATTAAAAGTTCAGGGTCACCAATGAAAGTGGCAACGACGCCTACTTTTTTCTGGTTTCCTTTTGACAAGTCACGAATGTATTTTTTCTGGTTGAGAATTTCATTGTTAAAGAAGTCCGAAAAACTATCCATGAGTTCATCGACTTGTGGTTTTGAAACCCCTCTTAACTCCCCAATAAAATAGAAATACTCTTCTGGTGTTAAGTAGCCTATCAAAAAGCTGTCATCAAGAAAAGCTGCTGTTTTTGCTTTCCATTCTTCCGAACGATGTACTTCAATGCCGTTGATCGTCACTGTGCCTTCCGTTGCCTGAATCAAGTCAAGAAACAAGCTGAATAGGGTCGTTTTTCCCGCACCATTGTTTCCGACCAAGCCAAAAATCTGACCCTCAGGAATTTCCAATGCGGGGATGTCCAGTACGGTTGTGTCGCCGTAGCGCTTGGTCAATTGTTCGATGCGTATCATTTCGTTTGTTTATATGCGTTTAACGTTTTGTATTTTTCTGATTTATAGACTTGTTCAATCTTATCAAAGACCTTATCTTTTAAAAAGTAACCCATAATTCCTACAAAGCCCACCGTTAAATAACCACCCCAAGGGCCTCCAAAAAAGCTTCCAACGAAATACAAAACCATCGGCAATACCAATTTTGGTAGAGTTAGCAACAACGACTTGGCATTGAAGGCCTGTTTGTCGCCAAAAGGTTTTTTTGTTGAGGTCAAATCAATCGGCGTTTTTATGTAGGCTCCCGACAGCAATACGAGATGACCATTTACACCAATGTTGTAAATCGCACCAATCACCACGGCGGCATAGGTTTCCCAGCCAAAAAAGATATAGAAACTGGCTAAAACCGCACTGACGATAGTGGCAATTGTAACCATAGACCATTTGGCATTAAGGTACTCACGATAGACAATGTTTTGACTCATCATCAAAGGGTAATATGCGCTATCCCAACTGGGGACATATTGTCCAAATGTGAACAAAAAGCCACCCGAGATAAAGATCCCTGCAAAAATTTTCCAAACAGGTGCTTCATACATCCCGGATGAATAATCTATGAAAAAGAAAAAACCATAAAACAGAAAAAAGAGGGATACCAACAATGTTGTTTTCGAACGTTTGTTTCGCAAGATTAGCTTGATATCGTTTTTGATAAAAATAGATGTTCGACCAAAACGATTCAGCCAATTCAATCGCATTTCTTGCGCCTCCTTTTTTATTGGTTGAAGCCCTGCGTCGAGATACATTCTGTTTTTAAAATGCATGAAGGTGAATCTGTATATAAGTCCTAAACAAAGCCACGGAATCAGTGCGTAGATCGGATCGCTATAAAACATGTCAAAAACTGGTCCTGTATACAGAGTGATATCAAAAATCGCATATCGTTGAAACAACGCAAATAAAACCAAGGTCGTTGCGATTGTGTAAAAAACATCATTGCGATCATTTATTAATATGTTGAGGTAATTGGTACAGTAAACAATCGCCAGAATAGCAAGGTGCCAACTCAAAACCTGTGCTAGTGGATAGCCATTGTTTACGAGAACAATCGAAAAAGGGATAAAGAAAAAAGCGTTCCCAATGTTAAAAAACGAAAAAACAGTTCGGCCAAGGGCGTAATGTACAACTGCGTTGATCTTAACTGGTAAAATCAAAAATGATTGGATGTTTAATACTGGCATTTTTTGAACAAAAAAGCGCCATACTATCCAAAAAGAAGCTGCATAAATAAGATGTTTGTTGATAAAGTTCAATGGTTCCACACCCATATCGTCGTCCAAAATGAAATAACTACCAAAGCCTAAAATGGTAAAAATTGCGGCGAAATAAAGTCCTCCAAACACATAAAACACTCCCGTGACAACCCCAGAGCTAAAAGCAGCTGATCGGCGAAACGATTTCCATTGAAGACTAAAAAAACGAAGAAACATAAAGGTTGAAAGTTCTCTCAAAGATATCATTTTTATATGTTTGTAAAAAAAATGCTATGACTGGACTACACCAGCTACAGATCGCTGATGTTCAGCGTCTAACCAAAGATGCTGTTGCCATAAGCTTTGCTATTCCCAACACTCTTCAAGATGTCTTTTCCTTTAGCGCAGGACAATACCTTACCATGTCACATACCATAAATGGTACAGAAGTGCGCCGTTCTTACTCGCTTTGCAGTGCACCACACGAAGGTTTGTTGCGCGTAGGAATCAAAGCCATCCCAAATGGTGTGTTTTCAAACTATGCAAATACAGAACTCCAAAAAGGAGATACCCTAAACATTGGCACTCCTGAAGGGCGCTTTGTCTTTACGCCTGATGGATCAAAAAATATTTTGCTTTTGGCTGCAGGAAGCGGAATCACACCCATGTTGTCAATAACAAAAACTGCACTCCAAGAAACCGACGGGCAAGTTGTTTTGGTGTACGGAAATCGGTCAGAGGAAGATAGTATGTTTCTCGATGAACTAGCAGCATTAAAAGAACAATATAGCGAAAGGTTTAGCCTCATTTTGGTGTATAGCAGAAAAAAAGCAACGGATGCTCTTTTTGGTCGAATTGACAAGGCGCACATCAATTATGTACGCAACACCTTGTTTAGTCAACTCCATTTTGACGACTTCTATGTGTGTGGTCCTTCCGAAATGATTGAGGGTTCTGTCCAAGCTCTTTCTGATTCTGGCGTCAGTGATGAAAAAATTTATGTGGAACACTTTACGGGCGGTGGAGATATTGACCGATCATCAGAAGGGGTTGTCAGCTATGAAGTGGTTTTGGATGACGAAACACATCTGTTTACCGCAGATGCCAAAGAAACCATTTTGGAAGCAGCCATTAACGCTGGTATTGACCCGCCATACTCATGTCAGGGAGGCGTTTGTGGGAGCTGTATAGGGCGTGTTCGAGAAGGCGAAACCGCCATGGCGAGCAATCAAATTTTGTCCGATAGCGAAGTCGTAGAAGGGCTAGTCCTCACTTGCCAGGCCACGTGTACAAGCGATCGTTTGGTGGTTGATTTTGACGACGTTTAGCTACTAAATAATTTCCAACACTTTCTCTATCACCGTTTCAGGTGCAATGGTGCGCATGGCTTCTTCATAGTCCTTGGGTGTCTTTTTGCCATAAGCCGAGGTCGGTACCTTAGGAAACATTGTTCTGTCGACCATCAGCGCGTGGTTTTGTTGAAAAGGCGCAAATCCCAAAAAAGGATGAGTCATTCCCCAAAGGGTCACCACAGGAACACCATAGTTTGCGGCCAAATGCCCATTGGCCGAGTCCATCGATACCATCACATCCAAATTGGCAATCAAGTCAAGCTGGTCAGAAAAAGACATCTGCAATGCCTTTGGCACTACATTGGGATAGGCTTTGGCCCAGACATTGATTTGGTGTGCCTCTTTTTTTCCGTGTCCAAACAAAAACACCGTATGGTCTTGTTGTAAGTAGCCAACCACTTTTTGCATCAAATCTAACGGATATACCTTGCCTTGGTGTGCTGCAAAAGGCGCTATTCCGATCCATTTTTTGTCTGCAGGAAGATTGACCTCCAAAGCTGTTGTGGGCAGGCCTGGTTTTAGTGGAAACTCATGGTTGTCCAAGTCCAATAAAAAGCCCAATCGAGAAAAAACCTCTATATAACGATAATGCTGAGGGGTAAGGGGTTTCATCGTTTTCTTTGTTGGGTGTGTAAGCTTGGCTCGATCACGATATCCTTTATTCATCACTCGAGTGCGTACCCATGGCGAAAAGGCAAAAAACAACCTGAGCACACGTGAACGCAAGTTTTTGTGAATGTCCGCAATGCGTTGCGGTTTTTTCTTTTTAAGCTCCTTGAACAAATGATATAACCCTTTTAGCCCTTTGTGCTGCCCATTAAAGTTAGGGGTGATAATCTCAAGATCTAAAAATTCTTTAAAAATGGGGGTAAACCGTTGACGTGTGACCAGAGTCACACGAACCTTAGGGTTTTGGGCGTATAAGCAACGTAAGACAGGCACCAACATCGCCACATCGCCCATAGCCGAAAAGCGAAAAATCATGACGTGCTTCGCTAATGCCACCTAGTCTGTTTTTGAACTGTAAAGAACAGGGTTGAGTGCGTCATCATTGTACATTTTCATTTGCTTGTACTCTTTCATGATCTTACGCCCACTGGCGAGATCATCAAGCAATTGGTCAATGGCGAGGGATAGGTCTTCACGTTGGGTTTGCAACACGGCTAGTTTTTCGGCACATTGTGCACGGTGCGCATCGGAAGCCGAAGGGCGCTGGCTTTCTTCCAACATATGATAGATTTTTAGTGATAAAATCGACAAGCGGTCGTAAGCCCAAGCAGGGCTTTCGGTATTACTGGTCGCCGAGGGCTGGGGCGACACGGCCTTGTATTGCCCCAAAAAATAACTGTCGATATACTCTACGGTGTCGGTGCGGTCTTGGTTAGACGCATCGATTTTACGTTTGAGTTCTAGCGCCTCCGTTGGGTTGATGTTGGGATCGCGAATAAGGTCTTCGTAATGCCATTGTGTGGTGTCGATCCAGTTTTTGCGGTACATCAAATGCGCCAAGCTGTCTGAAGGGTGCGGGTTATTATAGGGCTGATCGACAGTGTCTAACACATGATAGTCCTTGACACTTTGTTCAAAAATAGCATAGGCAATGGCGGTCTTCATCGTGTTTTTTTTTCAAAGATACGGGGTCTGGGCTGTTTCCCAAACTTATCGCTTGTCACAAGAGAAAAAAACTTGTTCCACATCGGGCTATGCCTTACTTTTGTGGTTCAATTTAATGGATATGAAATCTTTTTTCGAGACAATTGCCTTTTTATTTGAAGAAGTCTTGTTTCTCCCACTACATTTTCTTCGTGACCTAGAGCTCACCAGCTGGTTTTTGGCCAATGGAATCAACTGGATTTTCTTGACAATCGGACTTGTTGCTGGAACTTATTGGGTGCTGCAACTAAAGAAATTTAATGATAGTGGTGAAGAAGACACAGACTCCACCTCGCATTCGTTTCTATAGATCAAAACCGATGTCTTTTCGGTAGTATATCCCCTCATAATTGATTTTCGCTAGGGCTTTATAGCTCTGTTCTATTGCTTGGCTATAGTTATCTCCAAAGCCTGTCGCCGATAATACTCGCCCGCCGTTGGTTTTCAAAATGCCATCTATACTTGTTGTCCCTGCATGAACGATAAAGTCTGCTGAATCAATCCCCTTAATTGATTTGCCTTTTTTATAGCTCTCCGGATAACCCCCCGACACAGCCACCACGGTAGAAACCGCCTGTGCATCGATTTGAAGGTCTATCTCGTTGAGCTTTCCAGCAGCCGTGGCTTGGAGTAGTTCAACGAGATCGTTTTGAATGCGAGGTAAGACCACTTGTGTTTCGGGGTCGCCCATCCGCACATTATACTCGATGACCTTGGGATCGTCGCCCACTTTAATCAAGCCGATAAACACAAACCCCACATAGGGAATCTCATCGCTTTGCAGTCCGCGCATGGTGGGTTCCACCACACGGTCTTTGATTTTTTGCATAAAGGCATCATCGGCAAAAGGCACGGGCGAAACCGCACCCATACCGCCAGTATTCAGCCCTGTATCTCCCTCACCTATCCGTTTGTAGTCTTTGGCCATGGGCAGAATTTGGTAAGACTCCCCGTCGGTGAGTACAAAGCACGATAGCTCGATCCCATCCAAAAACTCTTCGATCACAACTTTCTGGCTGGCTTCACCAAACTTGGCATCGGCCAGCATGGCGGTGAGCTCTGCTTTGGCCTCGGACAGGTCGTTAAGGATGACCACGCCTTTGCCCGCAGCAAGTCCATCGGCTTTAAGTACGTAAGGTGGGGGTGCTGTTTCCAGATAACTCAACCCCTCCGCCAATGTTTCTTTGGTAAAGCTTTTATAGGCTGCCGTTGGAATATTATGGCGCTGCATAAAGGCCTTGGCAAACTCTTTACTGCCTTCGAGTTCTGCCCCTAGCTTTGAGGGTCCAATCATCGGAATTTGAGCGAGGTGAGGGTCGGCAGCGAAAAAGTCGACCACCCCTTCAACCAAAGGTACTTCAGGCCCCACTACAACCAATTCAATGGCGTGAGCTAAAACAACTTGTTTAAGCCCTTCAAAATCTGTTGGAGAAACAGATAAGTTGGTCCCCAACTGGGCAGTCCCTGCGTTGCCTGGGGCGATAAAGAGTTGTGGTTGCTGTGGGCTTTTTGCCAACTGATAACAAAAGGTGTATTCTCTTCCTCCGCTGCCCAATACCAATACTTTCATAGATTATTTTTTGACAAAAATAGGCATTTGATGGAGAGTAATCGCTTGGTTTAGCTTCTAAAAATATGCTTCCAAATCCCCCGAAATAACGCAAGGGCTGAAAGAAATATAATTTTCAGATCAAGCCATAGGGACTGGTACTCCACATACTCTGCATCACTGTCGATACGGTTTTTAATCGATGCCTCGTTGGGGGTGTCCCCACGATAGCCCCGTACTTGGGCCAGCCCTGTCAGTCCTGGAAGAACTTGTAAGCGCTTGTCCATATGTGGTTTGCCAACAAAGGATTGGTAATAGTCATTGTATTCGGGCAAGTGAGGGCGAGGGCCAACTACCGACATTTCGCCTTTAAGTATATTAATAACTTGAGGGAGTTCATCAATGCCCGTGTTGCGCAAAAGAGTGCCTAAAAAAGTGGTTTTTATATTAAATGATTCTCCTGGCTTGACGTGTTTTGCAGTGGAGGGAATCGTACGAAACTTATAACACCTGAATAGTTTGCAGTCTTTGCCTTCACGTTGATGGCTAAAAAACAATGGGCCTCCGTCGACAAAAAGGTTGGTGATCCAAAGCAATGGAACAAGCCAAGTGAGAATGAAAATAGTAACACCCAAAGCAAAAAGAAAATCAATGATAAACTTAATACCTTGCTGAAGTAATTGCATTGTTTGTTGTTGAACTGCTATCAAAACGTAGACAAAAGTATAAAATTGCATGATACATTCTCAAAAAATGATTTGTACTTTTGAGGCATCCGTTTGCGTTTACGTAATAGCATTATGAATATATTAATTACCGGAGGTGCTGGGTTCATTGGGTCACATTTGATCAAGCATATGGTCAATCGTTATCCAAACTATACCATTATTAATGTTGATGCATTAACCTATGCTGCAGATAAAGTTCGTCTTCAACAGATTGAGGCTGCAGAAAACTATCACTTTGAAGAGGTTGATATCTCTGATCCAAAAGAGGTTGTCCTAAAAAAATAATAATAATTGAACTCGTTGAACGTTATACAATAAATGCTACAACGGTTAATCCATAGTGTCAGATTGAAAATCTTTGAAAGTGCTCGGTTTTATTACTGGGTGTTGATTGTGTTGACATCTTATACTTTACTCAACCGGTTTCTAAACAAGCTGTCTTTTGTTTACCTAGACCATGCTTGGAATGAGCTTAAGATTGGAGAGGGGATTTTGTTTGGTTTAGCCTACGGAATAATTTTAATTAGCGCCTGGTTGTTACGGAAAAAAATACCCCGCTATGTGTTTGGGTGTTGGGGTGGTATCGTACTTATATTCTTGATTAACGAGTTTCGTTTTGCCTGGGGAAGCCCTGATTATAGTCTTATTGAAAGCCTTACCAAAAGTCAAGGGTACTATACCGCTAAATTCACGATGCCACTGCTGTTTTGGGGGGTTTGGTCTGTATTAAAAAACGGCAATCATTATGGAGGCCTTTTTGTCCATAAGCTACTGGGGTTTTTAACTATCAATGCGGTTTTGATCATTGCTGGAGCGCTATTGGGGGTTTCTCTTTTTGAAAGTTATCCGCTTTCGGGAAGGTGGGGCTATAGTGGATTGTTATTGCATGGGAGTTTTCACAATGTAGTTTACGGCATTTTTTTGCTCTATCTGCTAGAGCAAAAAAAGAAAGCGTGGGGCTACATTGTGTTATTCTGCTTGGCATTGTTACTGCTTGGTCAAAAAGCGGGACTGTTGTACGTTTTACTCATTTTTACATTGGGAGTGGTTACAAACCGCTATTTACAATGGGGGATCATTTCAAGTTGCTTGGTTCTTCTTTGCTCTGCAACGCTTTGGCTTCAATATATTGTTTCTTTCTCTCCATTTTGGGAAAATGTCTACAACAAACACGGGGTTTGGGGCGTGCTGTTTTCGTTGAGAAATGAACTCTTTGAAAACATTTGGGGGATCATAAGCCCACAGTTATCCGTTTTTAATGTGATGTTTGGAGGGGCCGTTCGATTCCGAACGCGTGTCGAAATGATGCCTTTTGATATTCTTATCTATTTTGGAGTTTTAGGACTGTTGTTATTTGTTACACAGCTTTATAAAATTGTTCCCAATTTGAAGTGGAGTATTCCGATTCTTGTTTCTTGTTTTGGCGGGGGGATTTATGAATTGCCTCTAGGTATGCTATTGTTCTTTTTAACATTAACATTGGTAAAAAAGGGCTAACACTGCTACAGTCCGTAGTCAAAGCCAAACTTTTACTTTTCTGACCTGCTTGCGTGCGGTTTCTTTATCGAATAGCATCCCTATGTATTAAAAATTAAATGCGGATACTTAATATAAAATCTTATCAGGCTAGACACGTGATGCACTAAGTGCTTCGGATTTCTTCGAGAATCTCTTTGGGCGTCGTGAACTACTTGTAATGAATTAATTATTTTAATGTTACCTTTATTTTGCACAACTCTAATTGATAGGTCTGCATCTTCTAAATACATAAAAAACTTCTCATCAAATCCTTCCAATTTTTTATAAAAATCTCGTGTTATTATTAAAAACATACCGGCAATCCATTCCATCTTTTCGTTACTAGATTTCATAAACTTTCTTTTTAAAAGATTTTGAATCGTTGGGTATTCTCTTTGTGAATCGGAGATTGATAAATTAGAGTTAAGAACAAGTGGGGAGTATAATGTATTGCTCTTAAATTCAAATTTGCTCCACTTGATTATTGTAATATCTGGATTGACAATTAAAAATAATTCCCCGTTACTTTTTTTAAAAGCATTATTATGGTTTGAACCAAACCCTAAAGGGGAATTATTTCTAATTGTAATTAATTCATAGGTTATCAATTTTAGATACTCTTCATTTTCAGGTACATTAATGGTAATAATGATTTCTAATGAATCATCAATTAATGAAAGTGAGTCTATTGTCTTTTTTACCAGTTTCCCTTGATTATGACTGACAATAGATATTGAGTATTTAAAGGCCAAAATACTGCTAAGATTTAATTATTATATCTGAGAAAATATCGAAGTGCCTAGAAGCTGAATTGTTTATGGAAAATGAATTTTCGAATAATTTTCTAGATAAGTTTCGATAGGATTTATGATTTAGGTATAAATGTTTTAATGACCTAGCCATCTTTAAAGAATTTCCAACAGGAAATTTTTGAACATATTTATTAGGTATTGATTCCTTATAAATATCTAAGTCAGTTATAGCACAAGGTATGCTTTTTTGAAATGCTTCAATTAAAGCTAATCCGAAACCTTCACTGTAAGAAGCTTGACAATAGACATCAAAATGCTCGTAATATTGATAATACGAATATGTTTCTGGAATAAATAATACTCTATTTTCTAGGTGATTCTGACCAACTAATTCATGAAGATGAAAGCCATAATCTCCACTTCCAATAAGGACTAATTTAAAGTTTGAGGGCAATAATAGTAGACTGTTAATTATATCATGAAAGCCTTTTCTTTTAATTAAATTTCCGCAACTTCCAATTATAATATTATCTCCTTCAAAGAATGAGGAGTGCTTTTGCCTTATTTCGCGCCTTTTAGTAACCTCTTTTCTTTCTGGAAGTCCATAGGGTATAATAAATATTTTTTTCTGAGTCAATAGTTCTTGATAATAAGTAGCTTGATAGTTACTCGAACAGATTAAGTGATTTGAATATTTTAAAGCTAATCTCCATAAATAATATAAAAGGATATGCTTGGGATATTTATAATTGAAAGCTAAATCTTCTTTGATAAAGTTATGTATACTTACTACGTGGTTTTTTATGCTTTTTCTTTTATATAATCCATATAAATCTGGTTTTAGCATAGTTGTAAAAACAATATCGTAATCTCTCAAAGATTCCTTGCCAAAAAACTTTATTAATCTAAAATTATTGAATGTCAATCCGTTATTTATGTGTTCAAAATATAGTATATCTATATTTAAATTTTGTTTACATAGTGCCTCTGTAAGGTTTTTTACAAAAATGTTTGGTCCTTTATTTCTATTAGACGGAATTATAAAAGCGATATTCATTTTGTCAACATTTTATACTGAAGCATTCTTGCTAAGTCTAACCTTAGGTTTCGATTGAATAAACATAACAGAATATAGATCATACTATTTATAACTTTTTTTTGTCCCTTTTTAACAAGTGCATTATTTCTATATTTCATACCATAATCGAATACTTTGTCGATTCTTTTAGTTGGTATACCTGCAGGAAAGGAATCCTTTCCTTTACTATAATATTCTTTATCTAATTTGACTGCATAATTAAACAATTCGATCTTATGGCTACCATGTAAACTAATTGAATTCCCCTCCCTTCCTAGTCTCACAAAATATCCAAAGTATTCTTCAAGATTGGAAATTTTAAAATTATTTCGAAGTGCTCTCAATAAAAAATCATAATCTTCAACACCATCTAAGTCCCTATATCCGTTTAACTTTTTATAAACCTCCGCCTTGCAAAGCCAGATGTGTGATAAAGGGGATGCGAGATATTTAGTTTTACGAATAACATTTTGGTTTGAGGTAAAATGACGCATTCCTATTATATTGCCAGAGGTGTCAATAGACAAAGTTGAACATCCAACGATTGAGATATCTGGATTATTTTCTAAAAAGTTCACTTTACGAACGATTCTATCTTTGTGTGAAATATCATCGCCATCCATTCTAAGAATATAATCGCCAAGGCTTGCTGCCAATCCTTTGTTGAGAGATTTTGATATTCCAATATTTGTCTGGTTTGTAATCACCTTTACACGTGATTCTTTGGTTTTGATTCTATCAAGAATCTCAAATGTACCATCATTTGAGGCATCGTTAATGATGATTATTTCAATATTTCTGTATGAATTTTCTAATATGCTGTTTACAGCTTCTTCTATGAATGACTGAACATTATAAACGGGGATAAGTACACTTACTTTTTTCATTTAATTCGGTATAAATTAATACAGCGATTGTGCTATAGACAAAAGGAATGGAGGTACTGATAAATGATAGTCCTGAAATTGCCAATGGAAATAAGATTGCACCAATCCTCATTTTAGAACTAATTCGAATTATATAAATCCAGTGAACCAAGAAAATTGTTAAACCAAATATTCCTCCCTCAATTAAGTGTGTTGTGAGGTAATTATGTGTTCCTCTGCTCAATACGGATGCGCCATTTCCATATCCGACTCCGAAAAGTAAATCACCTAAACCAAGACTTCCTATTAAATTAATAGTTTCTTCAAATAAATTGAACTTCGTTGCTAAACTATCGTCTTGAATATTTTTGATCATACCGTAAATAGTTGCAGAAGTAGCTGTAAAAAATAATAAGATAAACCATCTAAATCGATAAATCAATTTTCTGTAGGGAAATACAAGAATTAAAGTAAGACCAACTATTATTGCCGACCTTGAGAAGGTTAATAATAGAATAGAGATCAAATAAAACAAAAGAATCTGATCATAGCGTTTTGATTCATGGGCTCTGATGTATTGAATTGTACCTATGAGTAGTAATAAAAATATTCCTGTGGAATTTGAATCCTCAAACATAATACTATTAAATTTGAATATGTAAAATATCAATTCAAACCTGTTGTTTGCTATAATTGTATCGGGCTCTCCTGGATATAAAATCCGTATTATAGTTTCAACAGTAATGAGAATAGTTGAAAAGCCAATAAACTTTCTTATCAATTTAAAAGCCTTTTCTCTAGACCAATCATTTTGATTTTGCAAGTTTATCGACACCAATATATATGTTAAATAGGAGAGGATTAAACCAACTAATGCTGAAGGAACGAAATTCTTAAAAGATTGAATTACAATTAATACAATTAGGGAGAGTAGAAATAATAAGTCGTATTTCTTTATAGAGTACGATTTATTAACTGAAATTATACAAAAAAATAACCCCAGTAAAAAGGTGAAGTATATGGGGCTTATAAAAGTACTGGTTAAATAAAAACCAGAAAAGACAACCAAAAAAAAGTTGCTTATATCTATAAGTTTAGTTCTCATCATTTAGTTTGTCCAATAATGTTTGAATTGATGGCAAATTTTTATCTTTTTGTGATGTGATTATTTTATTAAATGGACTATGCCAGTCAATATTGAGGTCATTATCTGCGAAATGGACACCAGCTTCAGATTCCTTATTATACAAATTATCCACTTTATAATTAACGATTGCAATATCACTTAATACAATAAAACCATGTGCAAATCCTTTGGGTACAAAGAGTTGCTCGTGATTTTTATTGTTAAGTTTAAACCCTTCCCACTTTAGAAACGTAGGACTTTCCTTCCTTAAATCAACAATTACATCTAAAATTTCGCCGTAAGAAACTCGTACTAATTTGCTTTGTTCAAATGGAGGTAGTTGCAGATGTAACCCTCTTAGTACATTTTTATGGGAGTATGATTCATTGTCTTGGATAAACTTAATAGTCGGAAGTAATTTGCTTAGTTCGGCTTCCTTTGATGTCTCCTGAAAATAACCGCGTGAATCAATTGAAATTTTTGATTTTAGAATATAGACATCTTTAAGACTTGTTTTATTTTTTTTCAATGGTCAATATTGATTTATAAATCGTTTTATAGGTTTTACTGATGTCGCTCAAACAGAAATTATCCTTAATGTGGTTAATACAGTGATTGGATCTTTGAACTTTTAAGATTTCATCAATAGTGATTCGCCGCGATAAATTTGATAAAATGAATCCCGTTTTTTGATCTTCTATTATTTCGAATACTACTCCCCCTATTTCGGTTGAAATCGGAATACAATTATGGCTCATAGCTTCAATCAACACATTAGGTAATCCTTCTCTTTTTGAGCAAAAAATCAACGCTAAACAATCAGAATATATCTGATAAACCTCATTTTGATTTCTTTTTCCTAAAAACTTTACTTTTTCGCCCAATTGATTCTCCAAAATGAAATTCATACACTTTTGATAGTAGATAGAATCGAATTCTGAAAAACTTTCATCGTTAGGTCCAACAATTAATAATTCTGACCCATCTAATTTAGCGTAGTTGTCATTAAAATATTTGATTACATCCAATGTTCCTTTTCTCTCACAAACAACTCCAACTGAACAAAACTTATTATTAGTTTTTTGAAAATTACTTGCATTTAATTTTACGCCATTGGGAATTTTGTAGATCCTGCTTTTCGTAATGTATTTAATATTTTTTCTCAGAGTTTTCTGTGTTAGAGTAACGTTAGCCGAAATTCTACTAATTAAAGGCCGATAAAAAAACCATAGTTTTTTTTTCGCTAATGAATCAAAATCATCTTCTCCATCAAGGGTGGTTTTCAGAACTATTTTTTTTCCTGTAATTAAGGCCCCTAAAATTAGTACTGAATTGAATCCATGCAAATGAATTAAACGTTCTTCCAGCTGTCGGAATAGTTTTACTGCTAGTATAATCCTTCGGAATATATTACCATTGATAATAACCTGTTCTACATTTCCATCGAAGGATGATTTAGTTGTGCTATTTTCAATATTAATAATTTTAATATTCACTTCTATTTTTACTAGTTCTTCTGCAAGTTTCATAGCTTGCAGAGCTGCCCCACTATAACTGTTTAATCCAAATATTACAAATACTACGCTCATTTTAGAAAATTAAATATCGCATATGAATAAAATTCTTCAAGAGCATTTTCATTATTAATATAAATCCATTTCTTAGAGTTGATTATAAAATATCCTGGATTCATTAGCACAGTTGCTGGTCCAAAATGTGTTACTTGATATTCAATTATTTTTGGAGTGTTTTTGTCAATTAGAAAGTCTATAGATATAAACGGTGCATCTAATTTTTCTGCTGTTCTTTTCGCCTCGTTGAGCAGTTGTAGACTTTCTGTGTTTAAATTAGTGACTGGCCCAAAAAGTCCACTACCACTTGCTTTGAAGTCTCTTTTTTTTATATGTCGTTTTAGGATTACCGCACGATCATAGAAAACTAATACTTTATAATCATATTTTAGATTTGGTATGAATCTCTGAACTAATAAGGATCTGTTTCGGTGTTTTTTGACATATTTTTTATTCTCACAGTATAGATCAAATGATATTCTTTTTGTTATTAAAAGGCCAAAATAATCCTTTAAAAGTCGAACTATGTTCAATCTTTGTTTTGGATAATTTATTATCCCATGTTTGTACTTTTTTTGATTTTTCTCTAGAAGAAAAACACCTTGACTTGAAGAGCCATGAGTATGTTTAACTACTGCTTTTTCAGTTTTTCCCTCAAATGAATCATTAATCTTTGTATAGTTGTCTATATAGATTGATTCCACTTGATTGATCCCATGTTTTTCACCTAGCAAATAAGCAAACCCTTTATCCTCATGAGCTCTTTGAAGGTTTTCGCTTACAATAAAGCTGTTTTTTTCCTGGATTAATCTTAAATAATTTTCTATGAACTTTTTCTCATCTGGATGTTGTGAACTAGAACACCAAATAGTGCGATTTTCTAAAAATGTATTGGTTTTAACTAATTCTGTAATTTCTTCAAAGTTTAATTGAATGCCGAATTGATTAAACTCCTTTTCTAATTCAAATAAATTTAGACCAGTCCATGGGTAAAGATGTTGATGTAAATGACCATTTATAGTAATAACTGTTAATACCATAGTCTTTTTATTTGTTTAAAACTTTTAGATAACTGTATTCTCAATATTAGCTCAAAAATTAGACATGATATAGTCAAAATACTAATGGTTTGTATGCTATAATTTTCGCTTTTAATTAATAACATGGTAGTTGAAAAGTAAAAAATCGCAGTTGCAATAGATGAGTTTATTAAAATTCTTTTTAATCCATTCGCTATAATTACATGACGCACAAAGAATAGACTGTAAATCATCACTATTGGGGATAATAATAGTATTCTAATCTGATCTTCCCCAACAATAAATTCATTCGATATTAGGATAATAATTTTATTTAGTCCTATTTGTGTTAATAGGACTATTAGTAGTAAAACTGGAAAAAATTGGTTTGTGTAGCGGAATCCCTTTTTTATATTCTTATTCGTGATTAAATTAGGGTATAAGGCAGTTTGTAGAGCATCTGCAGGTTGAGAGATTAATCCACTTAATTTTAAACCAAAATCTATTATAGCGAGTTTAGATGGACCCAGTTGACTTCCAATAATTATATATGATAATTTGTCTTTTGAAGTGGTGATCAAATTCGATAGAACTAAATAAGATGTTTTTTTTAGTTCATTGATGAAATTGATTTTTAAAAATTTAATCTTCAAGTTAAACTTTCGATATAAAGTCACATAAGCAAGAATTACACATATTGAAAATCCAATGGATTGAAAAATTGGAATTAGAATGAAGTCATTAGGATTGTTTAAAAAAATAAAAATCAAACAAACCGTTACCACCTTACCAACAATGGTTTGAACTGTACTTAAGTACATTTTTTCTACACCTTGATAAAAATATGTTGGGAAGAGGAGTTCATAAATTATAAGTCCGAATGAAGCAATATGAAGTTCTTTAAATTCCCAAAAATATGGGGTAATTCTAATTATAATAAACCATATTAACATAATTATTAACCCTATTAAAACCTTAAAGGTTATTGCTTTAGAAATGGTGTCCTGTAGTTTATGATTGTCATTTCTGTTTATGGATATTTCTTTAGTCATTAGTAATTTATAACCATAGTCCGAGATGATATTGAAAAACGCAGCTATACCCTGAGGAACAAGTAATAAGCCGTATTTTTCTAAACCAATGATTGAGATTATATAGGGATAAGTTAAAAAAGGAACTATTAAGTTAACGAGTTGAATGAACGATAGGCTTACAAAGCTTTGGACTACTACGTTCTTAAAAAGCCTATTTTTTCTGCTCAATTTCTTGATCTTGCTATTTTTAATAAATATTTTCCGTATTCTATCTTTTGTAATTTCGAACCAAGCTTTTTTAAATCCGCTTTGGAAATATACCCGTTATCGTAACAATGTTCTTCTATGCAACCAATTTTAAGTCCTTGTCTTTTTTCAAGGGCTTTTACGAATTCACTAGCTTCATACAGAGAATCATGAGTACCAGTATCTAACCAAGCATGCCCCCGTCCCATAATATTTACTAAAAGCTGTTCCTTCTTTAGAAACTCTTGATTGACTGAAGTTATTTCTAGCTCTTGTCTATTGGACGGCTTGATATTTTCAGCAATTTCGATAACAGAATTCGGGTAGAAGTATAATCCAATAACTGCATAATTTGATTTAGGCTCTTTGGGTTTTTCTTCAATTGAAAGAACTCTATTTTCATGATCAAAATCAACAACTCCGTATCGTTCAGGATCGTTTACATAATATCCAAATACGTTTGCTAAATTGTTTTTTTCAACGCTATTACGAGCATTTTTGACCAATTCTTCAAATCCGTAACCATAAAATATATTATCCCCAAGTACAAGGCAAACAGAGTCCTTACCAATAAACTCTTTTCCTATTATAAACGCTTGTGCTAAACCATCTGGAGAAGGTTGTTCAGCATACTCAAAGTTTAATCCTAGATCTTTACCATCCCCCAAAAGTCTTTGAAAACCAGGGAGGTCCACGGGTGTTGAAATGATTAATATTTCTCTAATCCCTGCTTGAATAAGGGCCGAAATAGGGTAATAGATCATGGGTTTATCATAAATAGGCAATAATTGTTTTGATATTCCCTTTGTAATTGGGTAGAGCCTTGTTCCGGATCCCCCTGCTAGTACAATTCCTTTCATTTTATTCACTTTTTAAATACCACTGCACAAAGCGCTTGAGACCTTCATCAATAGATGTGTTTGGAGCGTATCCATAGTCTTCGATTAGATCACTAACCTCGGCATAAGTTTGACTCACATCACCGGGCTGCATGGGCAGTAACTCTTTCTTTGCTGTTTTACCTAGATGTTTTTCTAGGGTAGCGATAAAGTCACCGAGCTGCTCTGACTTGTGGTTGCCTATATTGTAGATTTTGCAGTTGGCTTTTGGAGGATTTTCGATGATGCGAACAAGCCCCTCTACGACATCATCGATATAAGTGAAGTCTCTTCGCATTTCTCCCTTATTAAACACCTTGATGGGCTCATTCTTTAAAATAGCCTTTGTAAATAAGTAGTAAGCCATATCAGGTCTACCATAGGGGCCATAAACGGTAAAGAATCTAAGCCCTGTAGTATTTATGTTGTACAAGTGGCTGTAGGTGTGTGCCATTAGCTCGTTTGCTTTTTTGGTGGCAGCATACAGACTGATCGGATGATCTACCTGCTGATCAGTGCTAAAGGGCACTTCTTTCGATTCTCCGTAGACGCTAGAACTACTGGCATATATGAGATGATCAACCCCTGCATGACGTGCCTCTTCTAAGATATTACCGAATCCCACAAGGTTACTCTGAATATAAACCGATGGATTTTCAATACTGTAACGAACTCCTGCTTGGGCAGCTAAATGGCAGACCTTACGGATCGGATGTTTTTTAAACACCCCACCTAGAGCTTTTGCGTTAGACACATCAACGCGGTTGAAGATAAAATTGGGATAGACCTCCGACAGGCAAGGGATCTCTTCAAGTTCAGCGTCTGCTCGAGCAATCCCTAACTCATTAAGTCGAGAGAATTTGAGATCAGGGCTATAGTAGTCATTGATATTATCGATCCCGATCACTTGGTGTCCTGCCTCTAATAGCCGTTTACTTAAGTGATAACCTATAAAACCCGCTGCACCTGTTACTAATACAGTCATTCTCCTATGGTATAAACTTTAAACCCCTGTTCTTTAATGGTTGTTTTATTAAGCAGTCCTCTACCTTCGAAAATAAAGGCTCGCTTGAACACCCGATCAAAGATGCGAGCGTAATCATAGCCTTTAAACTCATCCTTCTCGGTAAGCAAGGCAATAGCATGGGCCTTGTCAGCTGCTTGATAAAGGTCATTCACTACGGTTAAGTAACGTTCATTCTTTTCTGGGCTTAGTGTACCTAAGTAATTCAGATCACTCAGCATTTGAGCTCTAGACCCCTTAGGATCGTAAACCGTAATCTCAGGACGCTGCGAGGCGATTACCATCATCGTTGGTCCTCCAACATAACCGGCACCGATACAGCATATGTTTTTAATTGATTTCAATTACTATTGATATTGTTCTTGATAATAATCTTGATAAGAGCCAGAAGTTACACTTTCAAGCCATTGTTTATTTTCTAAAAACCAGTTAATAGTTTTAGAAAGCCCTTCCTCAAAAGTAACAGAAGGATACCATCCCAATTCTTTGGTGAGTTTGGTGGCATCTATCGCATATCTCTTATCATGACCAGGACGATCTTTTATAAAAGTGATTAGTTTTTCACTTTCTCCTTTTGCTTTTCCTAGTTTATCATCCATTTGAGCACAGAGAAGCCGGACTAAGTCAATATTCTTCCACTCATTAACCCCTCCAATGTTATAGGTTTCGTTGTTTTTCCCCTTGTGGAAGATTAAATCTATTGCTTTTGCATGATCTTTAACATATAACCAATCTCTAGTATAATTACCATCCCCATAAACTGGTAAAGGTTTGCTGTTTAAAATGTTATTGATAAAAAGTGGAATGAGTTTCTCGGGGAAATGATATTCACCATAATTATTAGAGCAATTGGAGATTACGAAAGGTAAATTATACGTTTCTCCATATGCTCTTACAAAGTGATCTGATGATGCCTTTGAAGCTGAATAAGGAGATCTTGGGTCATAAGGCGAATCTTCAGTAAACAGACCCTCGTCGCCGAGGGTGCCATAGACCTCATCGGTGCTGACATGATAAAATCGTTTTCCTTTAAAATTTCCTTTGCACGACGATTTAAATGCGTTCAAAAGGTTAACGGTTCCAAGTACATTGGTTTCTAAAAAAGCTAGTGGGTCTGTAATAGATCTGTCGACATGAGATTCTGCTGCTAAATGAATAACTCCATCAAAATGATGCTCAAAAAAAATGTTATTTATAAGCTCTTGATTTCTGATATCTCCTCTTATAAAGAAATAATTATCCTTTTTTTCAATATCCTTAAGATTCTCCAAATTGCCAGCATAGGTAAGAGCGTCAAGATTGAAAATCTGGTAATGAGGGTGATTCAATACAAATTGTCTCACTACATGTGAGCCAATAAATCCAGCTCCGCCTGTTATAAGTATTTTCATACAATTAATTCTTGTTTAAGCATGTCAATTAAACTTGTATTCCAGTCTCTAATTTGAATTTTAAACGTGTTTTCAAATTTGCTTTTGTCTAGCAAACTATATTTTGGCCTTCTTGCCTTCGTGGGATAATCCTCTGTTTTTAACTTGTTAAGCTTGACAGAAATATTGGTCTTTTCAAAAATTTTCTCAGCAAATTCATACCAAGAACAGCTTCCGTTATTTGAATAATGAAACACATCCCCTAGGCTCCACTGGTAATTATCATTTTTCAATAATCTTAAAGTGTCTTCGGCTAAGTCCTTAGCATACGTTGGGGATCCGATTTGATCCGAAACTACACCGAGTTTGTCTCTTTCGCCTCCGAGTCTAATCATCGTTTTCACAAAGTTGTTTCCAAAGCTTGAATAAACCCATGAGGTTCTAAGAATGATGCTTTTAACTTTTTTGTTTTTTAAAATATATTCCTCCCCCTTTAGTTTTGATGCTCCATATACGCTATTTGGATTCGGGGTGTCTAGCTCAGTGTATGGCTCTTTTGAGCTTCCATCAAACACATAATCTGTTGAATAGTGAATAAGCCTTGTGCCCGTTGGTTCACATGCCTCTATAAGGTTTTTTGTGCCCTCAGCGTTTACCATAAAAGCCAGCTCCTCTTCGTCTTCTGCTTTATCAACAGCTGTGTAGGCAGCGCAATTAATTACTAAATCGAAAGTGTGTGATTTAAAAAAACTCGACACTGAGCTCTTGTTTGTAATATCAAGTTCTTGCTCTGAAAGAAATGTCCAGTTTGGGTCAAAGCCTTTAAGGGATTCAAACTGTGAAGCTAACTGACCTCCTTTTCCTGTAACAACAACTTTCATCTTTTAATAGTGTTTGGTATGTTCGGTTTCAACTACCGCTGGTAGTCCATGTTTTCCACGGCTTCGCCCTTGTGGGTCCCACCACTTTTTTTCACTTTTGATCTGTTTTTCCCTTTACGATAAAGAGAATGAGACGGTTATGCTTGCATTGGCTAGCTGCACCCAGCAATCATTTCCTTTAATTTTTATAATCGTTCCTTCTTTTTGCAACAACGGAACGGAGATGTTGTTTCCAATTCTTATCTGAGAGCCCTCAACCGTGTAATCCCCATTTAAAAAGTCCTGAAGACGATTTACCTCTTCTTGCGATACTCTTGATATTACACCTTTATAAACCATTCTGCCTCTAATATTTTTACAGGAAAACAAAATGCGATCTGGCGTGTCTTCTTTAACAAGCACCATTGAGGGGAGTGCGGGCTTTTGGATCCGTTTTTTTCGATCGCTCCATTGGCTGAGCACCTCAATCGTAGGGCAATATACCTGGGCACCTAAGGCTGCTAACTCCATGGCAGCTTTTTTCTCAGCCCTTGGTCTTGTGTACAATACGTTCCAATACGATTTTGCCCCTGCCTCCATTATTTATCGATCTTTAAAAGCCAACTGCTGCTTTGAATTTTGTCTCCTAAGCCATCTATCAGCTCTACCCCTAACTCCTTACATACGGGGATTTCAGGAATGGTCTCATTGTTTTGATCGCCCCCATTGGCAAAAGCCAAATCATAGTCCTTCCCATGACGCTCAAAAAGCATACGAATACTCTTGCACACCGTTCGATCTTGATCAATGGACAAAATCGCTTTGTCAACTGCCTTAATGTTGCTGACAATCAATAATCGCTCCTCCTCATTTTGGAAGGGTTTACTTCCCTTGAGTTCCCTCTGATGGTCATTGTTGACAATTACAAAAAGCTCATCGCAAAGTGCCTTGGCATTATTAAAATACTCCAAATGCCCTTTGTGCAAAGGATTAAAATAGCCCGATACGATGATTGCTTTTTTCTTAGGCATCCTTCTTTTTTTGGTTGGCGTATTGCACCTGTTTTCTAAGCCCTGAAGACGAAAAGCGATGGTCTCGGTTATTGTAATACATTTCTATCTCCTTGGCTTCGCAATAGGCCTTGCCTGTAAAGTCTTTGTCTTTGTACTCCTCTCCTATAATGCGCACATCGATTTTAAAGGCGCGTAAAATATCTTCCAAGTCTTGCTCAGACACATAAGGAACCACCTCGTCAATGTCTTTCGAGCCCCTAAGTTGAATGTAGCGCTCTATGATGCTTTGCGAAGGACTGTTTTTGTCTTTGCGGTCCAAACTTGGGTCAAGTTGAAGTCCAACAATCAAGTAGTCACATTGTCGCTTGGCCTCTTCGATCATCTTTACATGACCTGCATGAAACAGGTCAAAGGTTGAAAAGGTAATTCCTATACGTTGATCTTTGGTGTTGGTTTTCATTTTTTTATTCTACGGTTACCGATTTAGCTAAGTTACGTGGTTGGTCAACATTACACTCTCGTAATAACGCGATGTGGTAGGCCAACAACTGCAAAGGCACAGAGGCCAATATCGGGGTTAGCGCCTCGGTCACGTCTGGAATTTCAATCACATGGTCGGCCAGGGCCTTTACCGAAGTGTCTCCTTCAGTAACCACCGCAATGATCTTCCCATTCCTCGATTTTATTTCTTGTATGTTGCTCACCACTTTTTCGTAATGCCCTTTTTTGGTGGCAATCACCACCACTGGCATGTTTTTGTCAATCAGCGCAATAGGGCCGTGCTTCATCTCCGCTGCGGGATATCCCTCAGCGTGGATATAGGAAATCTCCTTTAGCTTTAATGCGCCTTCCAAAGCCACGGGGAAGTTATACCCCCGCCCTAGATAGAGAAAGTTTGTCGCCGATGAGTAGCTACTGGCAATTTTGGCAATGGCTGGATCGTCTTTTAACACTGTTTTTATCAACGCTGGCAGGCTTTCTAATTGAGTCGCCACACGATCAAAATCGCTGTCGGTTAGGGTGCCTCTAAGCTGTCCTAGGCGCAAGGCCATCAACATCAAAATCGTTATCTGAGTGGTAAAGGCCTTGGTCGAGGCCACCCCGATCTCTGGCCCTGCGTGGGTATAGGCACCGGTGTCGGCCGCACGGGCAATCGAACTGCCCACCACGTTGCAAATCCCATAAACAAAGGCCCCTGCTTCTTTGGCAAGTTTAATCGCCGCCAGGGTGTCGGCCGTTTCTCCCGATTGAGAGATCGCTATGACGATGTCGTCTTCATGTACCACTGGGTTGCGATAACGAAACTCCGAAGCATACTCTACCTCCACCGGAATCCGCGCAGCATCTTCAAACAAGTATTCTCCCACCAGACCCGCATGCCATGAAGTACCACAAGCAATCACAATGATGCGGTTGGCTTGCTTAAAGCGGTCGGCATGTGCTTCAAGCCCCGACAATACGATGCGTCGGTCTTTCAAATGAAGTCGCCCACGGAAGGTGTCCGTAATCGCCTCAGGCTGCTCATAGATTTCTTTCAGCATAAAGTGATCATAGCCCCCTTTTTCAATTTTTTCTAAACTCAGCTGCAATTCTTGCACTTGAGGGTCAACTTGGCGGTTGTCGGGAATAGCGTACATTTTCAGTCCCTTTTCTGTACTGATCACTGCCATTTCGTTGTCTTCCAAATAAATCGATCGGTTGGTATATTCAATAAAGGGAGAAGCGTCGGAAGCAACAAAGTATTCGTCTTTTCCTAGCCCAATGGCCAAGGGGCTGCCCAATTTGGCCACGACCATTTCATTGGGGCGTTCTTTGTCCGCTACCGCAATGGCATAAGCGCCCACCACTTGGTTAAGGGCTACTTGTACTGCCTTTCCTGTTTTTAAACCTTGTGTCTGTTGGATGTGCTCGATGAGGTTGACCAATACTTCCGTGTCCGTGTCGGAATGAAATACAAATCCCTGCTCGGTAAGGTAAACCTTAAGGGACTCATAGTTTTCAATGATTCCGTTGTGAACCAAAATGAGTTTCCCTGAGTTTGAGGTGTGCGGGTGGGCGTTGGTGTCATTGGGTATTCCGTGGGTTGCCCAACGGGTGTGTCCTATGCCCAACGTGCCCGGTAATGTCACGGTTTTTGCCTTGGCTTCCAAGTCCGACACCTTACCCTTGGTTTTTACCAGTGTCAAGTCACTATTAATGAGGGCCACACCTGCACTGTCGTATCCCCTGTATTCAAGACGTTTTAATCCTTTAATGATTAAAGGGAGGGCCAATCGATTTCCTACATACCCAACAATTCCACACATTTATTCTTCTTTTGATTTTCCAATTTCATAGGCATTAAACCCAATCTCGGTCAATGCGCTGTGATCTAATATTTTTCTTCCGTCAAACACATGGGCAGGCTTTTCCATGGATTGATAAATACTTTTAAAGTTTTCTGAAACAAAAGCGTCCCACTCTGTAATAACGGCCAACGCGTGGGCTTTCGTACATGCGGCTTGTGCAGAAGGTGCAACCTTGAGTTGTTTTATTTTCTTGGCGATGTTGGTTTGACTTTCTCCTCTATACTCCCAAAGAGTGTTTAGATCGAGCTGCATCCGTTCATAAGAAACCTTAGGGTCATATACACAAATTGTAGCGCCTTCTGAAATCAACTGATCAGCTATATAAATCGCCGCAGACTCTCGGGTATCGTTGGTGTCTTTTTTAAAGGCCCATCCCCAAAAGGCGATGATTTTGCCGTTGACTGTGTTAAACAACGATTGCTGAATGCGTTTGGCAAAACGGTTTTTTTGGTGGTTGTTTATGTCAATAACCCCTTGCCAGTAGTCCGCCACTTCTTCCAGTCCGTATTGGCGACATAAATACACCAAATTCAGGATGTCTTTTTGAAAACAACTGCCCCCAAACCCTACTGAAGCCTTTAAAAACTTTGTGCCTATGCGTTGGTCTTTGCCCACGGCTTCGGCCACCTCAGCCACGTCAGCGCCCGTGGCTTCACAAAGAGCAGAAATGCTGTTGATCGAGCTGATGCGCTGCGCCAAAAAAGCGTTGGAAACCAATTTAGACAGCTCCGAAGACCACACATTGGCGGTTAATATTTTTTCGCGTGGGATCCACTCTGCGTAAATATCAACCAAGGCTTTTACCGCTTGCTGTCCTTTTGGGGTGCTTCGACCACCAATCAACACCCTGTCGGATTTAAATAGGTCTTTTACTGCGGTTCCCTCTGCCAAAAATTCAGGGTTGGAGAGCACCTCAAAAGCAACGCCGTGTTCTGATTGCGCAAGTATGCTTTGTATGGCCTCTGCAGTGCGCACCGGCAAGGTGCTTTTTTCCACTACAATTTTGTCTGTTTTCGCCACTTTGGCAATCCGTCTAGCACATTGTTCTACATAGGTTAGGTCGGCTGCCATGCCCTTGCCTTCTCCATAGGTTTTTGTGGGTGTGTTAACGGCAATAAAAATAATATCCGAGGTTTCTATTTCTTTGTCTATATCGGAGGAGAAAAACAGGTTTTCCCCTCGAGCCTTAGCGACCACTTCGTCCAAACCAGGTTCATACACCGGAAGCTTAGTGAGGTCTTTGTCATTCCAAGCGGCGATACGTTCGGGGTTGACATCAACGACCGTAACCGTCAAATTAGGGCACTGATGAGCAATAACCGCCATGGTGGGTCCACCAACATAGCCTGCGCCAATACAGCATATCTTATTCATCTAAGGATGTTTTGGTTGCAAAAGTAGGGATTTTATAGGTCAACATCAGCCCGCCTCGGTACAATACCACCTCGCCGGAGCCATTAAACGGACGGTAGGTGGTTTCTTCTGCGTCATCAAGGTCAACTCGACGTAGTCCCTTGTATCCTTTATACCAAGACTGTGTGAGTCCTGCGCCCAAAAAGGCCTCCAGCGCCCATTGTTGGTTTAAGCGTTTTTTGTAGCCTACCGTGAGGCCATAAAAAGCCACACGTCCCGACCAATACTCGTCCTCAGGAATATCAAGACGTTTTTCTGCCTCTTCTTTTTCTGCCCAATAATCATAAAGCACTATACGTTCGGGCTTTTGTAGGGTGAACATCCCATAGCCTAGGTGTGGACCCAAAAACCAGCCTTGGGTATTGGTCTGCGTGTACCATCGGTACTCCAAAAAAGTCTGATTGACGTGGAAAGGAGCGTCGTCCAAAAGAGGAAATTCATTCCAAAAAGACCCCAACACATCCAATTGAACAGTTTGTTTTTCCGCCGTTGTGATTTCAAGACCAACATTTGGAACTAAAAACGGTAAGCTCGCAAGATTGATTTTTGCTTCAGTTTGTGCAAAAATAGTGCTCATACAAAAACATAAAAGAGGTGCAAGCTGCTTCTGACGGAGTCTTGTAAATGAGTACAACAAACTATAGGAAGCGATTTTCATTTTTAGCTAAGGATGTTTCGTTTGAGAGAATAAATGTGCTGTCGCTTATCTGTAGTGTCTTTAGAAACTTTAATTAGCGTGTTGTTTGTAATTTTTCTAAAGATTTTGTTAATGGATATCACTGCATCGGCTTTTCGTTTGTTATTTTGAGAATCGCTTAATTCGGTGCGCGCCATTTGACCCAAAAGCTCATCTGTCGTTGCGCGTGGTTTGGATTGTAATAGTCCGAGTATTGCCTCTTCCTCTGAGCGAAGAGGATAAAACACGCCATTACAGCGCACCCCACCACGAACAAGTCGTGGAGCTCGCATTCGTCTTACTGTTACGCCCATATACGTTAGGCTGATAACCAGAAAGGTAAAAAGACCTACGTAGGTCAAGTTCATAAAGAGACTTTTTTCATCAAAATACAAGCGCTCAATCTTATCTGGTTTTGTGAAAAAATCTCTAAACGCGAGCATTCTATTAAAACGGCCGTTCGTATAATATAATAGAGTGTCTGCAATAAAAAAGGGGGCGGTGTCATTACAAATTTTTGTCGATTCCAAGTCAAGGTCATAAAACTGAATCCTATTGTTTTGCAAATCAAGAACAGCTGACTGCTTTGAGTGGCTAGGGTGTCCGAAAAGGAAAAACAAACTGTCTTTCTGAACAATGGTGTAGGATTCTAAATCAACTCCTGTTTTGCCACGGTTAGTCCATTTTCGAGTTGAAAAATCAAATGTCCAAATCTCTCTGTTTTTTTTCCCTTCTAAGCCCGTGTAGCTATCAACTTGTTTTCCTCCTAGACTATAGAAAATGTCATCCGCTAAAAAAGCAGGTCCTCCATAAGCTTCAGGAGGAAAATGAATCCCTCGTATAGGTAAATATTCCCATTCACTAGTCGTTTTATCAAAGTAGGTGAAAAAGTTGTTGGCACGCCAAAACCCATATCCTCCATAGCGAAAAAGCGTGTCGTTATGGACAAACTGACTTGCCTGAAATTGTTTTTTGTGTTGAAACGATTTATCAATCCGTGTCGTGCTGTCTTTTTCCAAGCGATACACCCAACCTCCTGCGCGATCCGTTAGGTGCACTGCGTTGTCGTACCAAATGGGTGTGTAATTGGGATAATCTTTTGGTACGGGGTTAAGAAAAAGGGTGTCTAAAGCTCCGCTTGAAATTTCTTGTTTTACCAAATAATCGTTGTAAAAAAAGTAGATTCTTGATTCCGCTTTATTATACCATGTTTTGTGTGAACTTTGGGGTTGTGCCCAAAGGTTTATAGCAAATACGGCCGTGAATAATAGTCGCATCAAAATAAGACTAATTATATATTATGTCAACTAAGATATGTATTTTTACACTATGACCAGTAGCGCCTTTATTGTATTGTTGGTTTATGGCTTTTTGTTTGCTTGGTTAACCATCCCTCGTGTGGCAGAGATTGTTAGGAAATATAAAATTTTTAGAAAGCCTAGTGAGCGTGATCTGCATTGGCGTTTTGTGCCAAAGCTCACAGGCCTTTCGTTTTATGTTGCCTTATTGGTTATTGCTTTTGCCTTTGTTCCTTTTGTTGATGTTCGTCGTTTGATTCTTGTTCTTGGCGCAGGAGCCATTATTATTTATGTCGGAATTAGGGATGATATTTTTCAATTGTCGCCTTTTATGAAATTGATCCTGCAGTTGATTGCTATTTCTTTTTTTGTGTTTGGAGATGATCTTGTCGTGCGCAACCTCTATGGTTTTGTTGGAATTTACGAACTCCCAATTGGTGTCGATTATTTTCTCACTTTCTTTATTGGAATCTTTATGATTAACGCCTTTAATCTCTGTGACGGGATTGATGGGTTGGCAGCCATGATGGGTATTGTAATATCTGCCTGTTATGGCATTATTTTTTATATTCTTGGAGACTTTTTGTTTTTGTCTTTTTGTGTTATTCTTATCGGCTCATTGTTTGCCTTTCTGCGCTATAACATCCCACACAAAGACAAAGTTTTTATGGGTGACACGGGCTCATTGTTTTTAGGCTTTATGTTTTTCTTGTTTACACTTTATTTCGTCACTGACCGCTCTGCGATTCTCGAGGTTTTTGTCCCACATAAATCGCTTGTCCTAGTGGCTGCACTTACCCTTTTTCTTGTTCCAATACTAGATTCTGGAAGTGTGTTTTTTGTGCGCCTTTGGCAAAGAAAAAGCCCTTTTACGGCTGACAACAATCATGTTCATCATCTTGTCTTGCACTTTACGAAAAGTCACATAAAATCATCCTTGTTAATTGTAGGGGTGTATACTCTCTCTATCTTTGGGTTTTCTCAACTCGCTTTTACAGTCTCCGCCGAAACGACCGTTGACATTTTTTTTGCTTACATTATAGTGTGGTATGTTGCACTCTATTTCTTGCGCAAAAAAGTTCTTTCACAAAATGCTGGCCTTACTGCTTAATTTCGTCGATCAATTTGCGCACGGGATCGTGCACAAGTGTCCATCCAATAGAAATTACAATGCCCAAGAAGGTCCAAATAATCACCACTTTACTGCGTTGGGGTTTTGAACGATCCAAAGGAATGGTCACGGGCTCTACAATAGTGAAGATAGGAGTGTTTTTATTTACTTGAATTTTTGCTTGTTCTACTTGTCCCGCAAGCTCTTGAAAAACAGCAGTTACCACAGAAAGTCTTGCTTCTAAGCGCGTCAGTTTATTTTGATAAAACGAAGACGTAATATTCAGGTTTTTATCTTGAAAGTTTGCTATTGAATCTTGCATTTGCTCAAACTCAATCTTCTTTTCATTGAATTGAGTTTGGGTAAATCGCAAGTTTTCACGGGCAGTTTGAGTTTTAAAGTCAATGATTCTTTGTTGTAAAAGGTTCGTTGCCGCTTCTGCAATTTTTGCTGCAACAAGTCGGTCGCTAAGTTCCACGTCAATAAACACCAAACCGTTTTTGTCGTCAACTTCTACAGATAGTGCCTGATCTAAAAAATTAAAAACCCCTTGGTCTTTTTCAGTAATTCGAAAAAGCGAATCATCGTATACATTCTTTGTGGTCTCTCTTTTCTTAAAGAGCAATCCTGGTAGGCCAATTGTGTACTTTTTAAGTGTAGAGAAAACCGTAGGGCCCTTGACATTAGATGTGATATACGTTCTTATGTTTTGGTTCTCCAAATCAACCGGAATATCTAAAAGCGCCAAACGATAAGGTGTGCTTTCCATAATATTTGGGTATAGAGCAGGCGGAATATCCTGAGTTTGATTTCCTAAAACTGCAGATAAATTCACTCCCGCTAAGGATGCTAGTCCGCCAAGAGGAGAGATGTTTTTATTATCCGTCAATTGCGGGACAAAAATAGAGCCCGCTTTATAACGCACTGGAGAAAAAACAGACACCATTACCCCTACAAAAAAGAAAACAGCTGTTATTCGAACAACAAACCTTCGTGCATCAAAAATCTTTTTGCTAAGAGCAATTAAGTCAATTTCATCGTCTTTATAATCCTTCATGTCTGTGTTCATAACTTAGTTTGTGATCAGTGATCTAACTATTAAAGTAAGCGAGGCTAGTGCTGTGGTCACACTTATACTTTCTTGTAAAGTCATTTTGTTTTTTTCGATTTTTTTGGGAACAACAACAATTGCACCTGGCTCAAGCTTTGGCCTAATGTTAAAAAACAGAAATCGTTTCGTTCCCTTTACGTCTCCATTTTGATAGACAACATAGGCGTTTCTATAATCTGAACCTTGCTTTAACCCTCCCGATTTAATAACTGCATTTCGTAGGCTGATGCCTTTTTCATACGGCGTTGCTGTTTCACGTTGTACTTCTCCCAACACAGAAATTGTGTTGTCAAATCGTGGAATAGTAATCACGTCATTTGATTTAAGCAATACATTGTCAGGGTGATCCCCCTTTTTGGCGAGAACTTCAGAAAAATCAATTCCGATTTTAATCTCGTTGCCTTCTTCCTCAAGAAAAAACAGGTTCAATGAATCTGCTGTCTCTTCGATGTTTTCTTGGGTTTCCTTTGTGATTTTTCTCTCTATCGATACGCCTTGAAAGTTTGCGCCTGCTAACGCTCCACCAGCATCATAGTATAAGTCATACAACGAATAATTTTCCTTAACGATTGGGTAGGTCCCTGGGCGTGCGACTTGACCCTCTAAACGAACAAATGTCGTGGGTTGGAAACCTGCCTTTAAACGCACAACCATCAGGTCGGATGCTTTTATTGTTATTTCACTTGCCTCATCAAATGAGAACCAACGAGACACCACCTTTTTATTTTGCTTCTTTTCGGTAATATTAGAATACAGCTCTATTGAGCCTACGTCTGCTTGATCTTTAAAGCCGTTGCCCATTAAAAGAAGATCTCGGGCAGTCATTCCCTCAAAAAATGGAAATTCGCCTGGTTCTTTAACATATCCTCGCAACGAAACCGAACGCTCGGGGTTAATATTCTTCATGGACATGATCACCAAGCTATCATTTGCTTGAAGGTTTATGTCATTTGTGTTTTCCAAAACCTCCACAAGATTAATTGTTTGTATTTCGTTGACAAACCCTTGTTTAGATCGGTATAAAATCGCGGCCTCTGAATAAGCGTCAGGGGTGAGTCCATTTGAGCTTTTTAGTAACAATGATATTGTGGGGGTTTGGTCGAGCGGATAATTTCCTGGAAGGTACACCTCTCCAGAGACACTGATCTTGTTCGTGTATTTGTCGCTTACTTCTTTGGCTTGCACAATGTCGCCATCGGCAAGCTCGGTCGATGAATAGTCGCTTATGTTGACCTTCAAAATTTCGCGCTCCAGCTCTACAATTCGATCTATATAGACTGCTTTTTTATATGCCGCTGAAGCATAACCTCCTGTAAAAAACAGCAAGTCATCAAGAGTCTCTCCTGCCAGCGCTTCAAAACGTCCTGTTGTTTTAAAAGCTCCATCAGCCGTAACTCGCTTGTGGTGAGAAGCCACAACAATAACATCTTGGTCGTTGAGAAACATCGAAGGATAGGTTCCCTTTACGAAATAGTCATATAAATCCACAGACCCTGCTTTTTTTCCTCCGCGTAGAATTGTGACGTCTCGATAACTTCCGTTTTCTGTGGGTCCCCCTGCGGCATACAGTGCGTTTAACACAGATGAAAAACCAGATATTGTATAGGTCCCGGGTGCGTTAATGTTCCCTGTAATGTTTACGACAATGCTTCGTGCTTTTTGAAGATTTACATCCAAATAAACCCGAGAAACTTCTTCCGCATTATCTGATAGTCCCGTATAAATGGACGCAAACTCTTTTTGGATTTTTCGTTTCGCAGCTGCGAGCGTAAGACCCGATAAATACATTGGTTTTAGCCTGTCTATGCGCACAACTCCTTGGCGTGAAAGAGTCGCTTCATAACGGTTTTCAGACGCTCCCCAAACGTCAATTGTTATTTCGTCGTTTGGCCCAAGTCGATACCCCGCAGGAGTGGAAACATAAAGTTGTGGTGTTTGGGTGATCGAGGTGTTATTAAAAAAAGAGCTCCCAAAAATATCTGACTCTTCTTCTGTCGTGTCAGGGAAGAATGTTAAATCTCCATTTTCTCCAAAGTTTGTTTCAATCTTTTCTGTAGCTTCTTCAGCAACAGAGCCATTGCTGTTTTTTTCGGTTCCTGACCAAACAGACTGTAGTAAGGTAAGGTCATCCAGGGTAGCGCCTTGTGCTTTTGCTAAAACTTGAAGCTGGGTCAAGCTATATCCTCGTTGTCTGGCCTCTTTGACATAAGACTGCTGTTGTTGAGGAGTTAGGCTCTGAATCGACGTCAAAGATGGAGTCGTATTTTGCGCGTAAGTCGTAACAACTGTAAACAGAGTCAAAAGAGTCAATATGTTTTTCGACAGAGTGCAAGACTGGGTTTTAAAAAGTGGTTTTTGCATTTATTTTGTGCTTATTTTTTCTAAAATTTTGTCTGTTATTGCGTATGTTGGTACCACTCCTACTTGTCCCAAAGAGCCAGAAGCCAATGTGCTTCCTGTTTCAAGCGGATTGTCAGAAGCATAATATGCATACCGTACTTTTGTTGTTGGTTGAATAGTTTTTCGAATGTGCATGGCCGACTGAATCGCTTTTTGATAGTGTACCCCCTCCATTTCTATGCCTATAACTTTCCATGAAGATCTGCAAAAGTAAGTTAAAATGTCTTTATTTTGAAGTGATGTGCCTAACACCGTAATCATTGTTCCCTCTAAAGTGGGAATTGCTGTTTCTACAAAGTCCTCAGCAGCCAAGTCGTTATGAATAGGGTAATTGTCTGCAGTACCCTCAAAGATGTGCGCTGTTGGTATCATAATATCCCCTTTCTTTCCTTCCATTATTCCTGCTTTACCCATAATCGATATCGATTTTAATTGCTGACCCACCTTTGTTTTAAGAAGTTCGTCCATCAATTCATAGGCTTGTTCTCCAAAAGCATAATCAAAAACCAATAATACAGTGCCTTTTGAAAACGTATGTCTACTGTTCTTTATTTTGTTTGTGTCAATAATTTGTGCATTCACATTGCTCCCTGAGGCGTCTGGAACAGAGATAAAGCCGTTTTTTTCGGCATAGCTTCGCACCTTTTTCTGTTTTTTTTCATCGACAACAAACTGAGCAAACCAATTTAGGTCACCTGCCTTTTTGCCAAGTGATTTTTCAGCATAAATGCTGTTTAAAAAACTATGTGTGTTCGCAGAAACAAGATGAATTGGTCGGTCTGTGAGGTTGTGTTTTTCTAGGGCTGCATATAATTGATTGGCCCAACGTTCTCCATGCACATGATGCCCAATTTGTTCCCCTAACAATGCGCTAAATGTAATTGCTCTTTTTTCGCTTTGCTTCCGTTCATTCACGGCAACTCTACCCATATGATATATTATACGAATAAAACGTGTCGGGTCTCCTGGAAGTTGAAAGCTCTCATAGGAATGGACGGCTTCTTTATAGGTGCACTCTAAAATTTGTGCCAAATACGCTAAGGTTGATTCTAAATCTTGCTTTGTTATTTTTGTTGTTGACGTCGCCGTTTTTTCAATTTTTTTCCACTCTCTTGTTGTTTGGCTTGATGAATCAATAAAAATGCGATCACATATTTTATCCGCTTCAATAAATAAAAACGTGAGGTGTGTGAGAATGTCATAAATCTCTGATCTTCCTCGTGTGATCTCAATCACCATATGGTCTTTGTCGATTCGATAACAGTTTCGTCTCCGTTTTGATGGTATAATCGGCGTAAATCCCGAGGAAGAGAGCCCTTCTTCTGAGGTTAGGCTCACTGAAACACACTCTGTGATTCCCTCTGGCAAACGGTCGATAATATATTTTAAACCATTAAGCTCTGATTTTGTTTCAACAATAGATCCATAAATTTCAGGTTTTAACGTCAGTAGCGCTTTTCGTAAAGACTCCCCAGATATGCCCATCGGTTTGTAAAAGCCCCGATTGAGTAAGTGTCGCATACTAATATACATCCTAGCAATTGCATTTGATGATTCCTGTGCTCGTTTTCGTATGGAGCTTGTAACGTTTGTGTGTTGACTCATTAGCATTCTTTTTTTAGTTCATCTGCGATCTTACGGTCATTTGTCAGTCGCGGCACTTTATTTTGTCCCCCTAATTTACCTATTCTTTTCATGTAGTTTGAAAAAGCACCTTGTTTGAGTTGGCAAACAACCAAAGGTTGGAGAACTTTCCCTTGGATCAAGTCGTCGTAATAAGTGTTTTGTGAACACATTTTTTTATCGAGATCTTCGCTAAATGAGATCATGTCTTTTGGAGGGGTTGTAAACTCAATGCTCCATTCATGATAAGGAAGTCCTTTTTTAGGATTTACTTGAGGTGCAACCGTAAACTCACTAATTTCAATGTCTGTTCCTTCCGTCGCTTGTAGCAGCGCCTGTTCAACCTCTTTCCCGATCACATGCTCACCAAAAGCAGATATAAAATGCTTAATACGACCCGACACTACCACGCGGAAAGGAAAGAGTGAAGTAAACATGACCGTGTCTCCAATATTGTAAGCCCATAAGCCTGCATTTGTAGAAATAATCATGACATAATTTACCCCGGTTTTCACTTCCTCTAAACCCAAACGTGGGGGAGAGACTTCAAAAAATTGGTCCGCTGGGACAAACTCGTAAAAAATGCCTGAATCAAGTTGCAATAGCATCCCATCGCTGTCTGGAGCGTCTTGAAAGGCAAAGAAACCTTCAGATGCTGGATATAGTTCCACACTTGGAATTCGTCGTCCGACAAGACTTTCTAGCTTTGTTCGATAAGGTTCATAGTTTACGCCACCATAAACAAATAAGCCTAAATTGGGGAAAAGATCTCCAATCTTTTTCCCTGTTTTAGCAGTTAGTTTTTCGTAGTACATGCTCACCCAAGGCGGAATGCCACTAATAAGGCGCATGTCTTTGTCGTGGGTTTCTTCTACGATTGCATCTACTTTAGTTTCCCAATCTTCAATACAGTTTGTTTCCCACGAGGGTAAGCGGTTTTTTTGAAGGTATTTGGGAACATAGTGAGCAACAATCCCCGAAAGACGGCCTATTGCAACACCATTCCTTTCTCCAAGCACAGGGCTTCCTTGTAAAAAAATCAGTTTGCCATCAACAAAAGACGCGTCCCCCGTGGCTTCGATGTGACAAAACAATGCGTTTTTGGCTGCTTCAATGTGTGTTGGTATTGACTCTTTCGTAAGCGGAATAAATTTTGTTCCTGATGTAGTCCCTGAAGTTTTTGCAAAATAACGTGGTTTTCCAGGCCATAGAATATCCTTCTCACCTTCGACCACTCTGTCTACATAAGACCGAAGTCCTTCGTAATCAGAAATCGGAATTTGAGCAATAAAATCTTTATGATTTTGAATTTTTGAAAAATGATGATCTTTCCCAAACTCGGTGTTTTTTGCTTCATCAAGGAGCTCTTTTAAAACGCGTTTTTGTGTTTCAATTGGGTTTGCAGACCAACGGTCTATCTTCTTTCTAACTCGTTTTGCGAGTTGCTTTGCAATAACTTTTTTTAGTGACATTTTATTCAAAATCGATTAAGTCCGATGGATCAATTGGATATCCATCACTCCAAAGTTCAAAATGTAAATGCGGACCCGTTGATAGGGAGCCTGTGTTACCCGCAAAAGCAATCACTTCGCCTGCAAAAACCAAATCGCCCTGTCCAACGGCTAAAGATTCGTTGTGCTTATACACAGAAATTAAGTTTTGTTGATGCTTAATCAGTATCACATAGCCCGTTTCTGTAGTCCAATCTGCAAAAATCACTGTTCCTTCTGATGCCGATTTCACGGGTGTTTTTTCAGGAACACTAATGTCTACTGCATAATGGTTTACTGATGGATCATATCGTTGTGTTAATGTTCCTGTTACTGGTGGGAAAAGAGTAAAATTAGATTCTGTCCCTGCGGTTTCAAACAAGTTAAATCGATCTTCTTGTGCGACTTCCGCACGCAACAACGAGTCTTGCTTGTTGATGCTAAAGTCAAATTGTTCTGTCAGGTCCCCCAAATCGCCTTGAAGCTCCCTCAACGGAATGTCTTCTGGCTTTACATTGCCGCTCAAAGCGTCTGTAATAGATGAAATGTAGCGCTGGTTTAACAGGAGTTGTTGTTTCAAGGAGTCTAACGAGTAGGTGTTCTCAATGGCCTGTCTGCGCAAAGCGGTTGAGTCATATCCTGGTATATATTCCTTTAAGGAGGTAAGGGCAATAATTGCGTAGGTCGCCGATATTAAAAAGATAGACAGCAGACTTACAATCATAAACACATTAAAGCGGCTCAGTTTGTAGGAAAGCATTTCCTCAAACGTGTTTTCATTAAGAACAACAAAACGGTATTTTGCCATCAATTTGGCGCGTAAAGACCGTTTATTCTTCTTGTTTGTTTTTGACATCGGCACAAATATAACCAACTCTGTTTTGGTGGGTCTGTGTGTTCGAAAAAACTTTAGTACATTTGTTTAAAATCTAGTCATATGCCCGCATTTTTTCTTCCTTTAGCAATTGGTCCTTGGCAAATTGTTCTTCTTGTTTTGTTGGTCCTTCTCCTTTTTGGTGGTCGCAAAATCCCAGAACTTATGCGTGGGCTTGGAAGTGGAATCAAAGAATTTAAGGACGCTTCTAAAGAGGATGACCCCGAAGAGAAAAAATAATCTAATTCTTTTCCGCCAACGATCTTAGTATCGTTTCAACTTCAAACACATAGTCTCTTTTTGCCGCTGATGGTGCAAAAACAAATCCCTCTAGAATTAGGTTTCTGTTGTTTGCTTTATCGTTTATTATGTATTGTAAAAAAGGGCCTGCCATGAAATCGCCCTGCACTTCCCAAGTCCCACGAACTTCCAATGCTGGTTTGCCACCAAAAAATGTCGAATATAAATACGGTTCGTATGCCTTCTCTGTCATCAAATAGCTGTTTGGCAGTCGGCCTGGGATAAATGCCTTTCCGATGGAGTCGTGTTGTGCAATTACTTTTTTTAGGTTTTTTTGGCGAACAATTAACTCATCATATGATGACTCATACACCAAAATGTTGATGTGGCCTTTTTGAATTTCTCGTTGAAACCAACTTGTGTTTTCATCCTCTTTAAAAATTTTATATGCCGAGGGCATTGTAATTGAAATTCCAAATTTTTTGGACAACCCATGTTTGTCAAAAGTAGATTTTTTGATTCTTCGTAGACGCTCTTCTCTCTCTTGAGCACGTAATGTTTTTATCACTTGTGCTGATTGAGACACTATTGACTCCACCAAAGCCGTTTTTGTTGGTGCAGAAAACACAGCCACTGTTTGTGGTTGTGCATAGGAGTTTTTGTCAATCCGTCCGTTGACCTCATCATTGAGCCCTACCCATAAAACACTTCGGCTAGCGCGCGCAAAACCGGTGAAAATTTCGGGTGGTATTTGCTTGAGGTCAAAAAGAGGTTCTTGTTGGGGTAGTCCCTCTGAGGGGTAAGCATACATATCACGAACGGTTTGGCCAATTGTTCCGGCCCATAGATCGTTTGATGTCACAACAGTCAGGGTGTTAATGTTTCCGTTTGAGGAAAGAATAAGCGGTTCGCGCTGTTTTTTCTGACAAGAACTTAATGTAAAAAAAAGAAATGCAAAAAAAAGTTGGCGTATCATGGCATAAAGTTACCAAAAACTAAGCCATGATTGCAGCAATCCCTGGAAGGGTTTTTCCTTCCAAGCTTTCGAGCATTGCTCCACCACCTGTTGATACATAGCTCACCTGATTCTCCATTTCAAACTGTTTCACCGCGGCAACAGAATCGCCGCCTCCAACAAGTGAAAAAGCACCTTGTGCTGTGCTCTTCGCAATGGCCTGTCCAAGTGAAATTGTTCCGTTTGAAAAACGTGAAAACTCAAAAACACCTAGTGGCCCATTCCATAAAATTGTTTTTGATTGGGACACAACTTTCGCAAAATGCGCTACGCTCTCTGGTCCTGCATCCATCCCTTCCCAACCATCAGGTATTTGATCGATAGGAAAAATTTGTTGATTTGCGTCATTAGAAAATGCATCTCCTGCAACAACATCCTGAGGTAAATGAATTTCTACCCCTTTTTCTTTGGCGGTTGCAAGTATAGAAAGTGCCAATTCTTGCTTGTCATCTTCACAAATCGAGTTTCCGATTTGTCCGCCTCTTGCTTTAGCAAACGTAAACGACATCCCGCCGCCGATAATTAGGTGATCTACTTTGTCTAAAATGTTTTCAATAATTGTGATTTTGGAGGAAACCTTTGCGCCTCCTAAAACAGCCAATACTGGCTTTTCGCCAGACTTCATCACACGATCTATGGCATCGATTTCTTTTGATAATAAATATCCAAAATGTTTGTTGTTTGGAAAAAACTGTGCCACTATTGTTGTTGATGCGTGAGCGCGGTGTGCCGTTCCAAAAGCATCGTTAACATAGCAGTCTGCAAGTTTCGAAAGTGACTCTGCAAACTTTTTGTCTCCTTTTGTTTCTTCTTCAAAAAACCGCAAATTTTCAATCAACATTACTTCTCCTGGCTTCAGGTTTTGGGCTTGTGCTTCTACTTCTGGCCCTATTGTTTGCTTTGAAAACTGCACATCTACCTGAAGAACTTTTTCGATCATTGGAACAATATGACGAAGGGATAGGTTTTCATCAACCCCTTTTGGTCGCCCCAAATGCGTCATAAGAACACAACTTCCGCCATCTGCCAAAATTTTATCAATCGTTGGTTTTGCGGCTTTTATTCTTGTGTCGTCTGTTACTTTTTGTTCTGCATTTAGAGGAACATTAAAGTCAACTCTTATCAGCACTTTTAAACCAGAAAAGGAAATGTTATCGAGCGTTTGCATGTGTAAATTTGGGTGCAAATGTACGTTTTTATTGCTCTATCGCTTTTGTCTTTTCGCCTTAATTTTTTCATTATGTGTTGTGTATATTTGTTTATGGACTTTGATCAAATCTACGGGCATAAATCACAAATAAAAGCACTTCGTGAAAGTATTTCTTTAGGGCGTATTCCACACTCCCAAATGTTCGTTGGTCCAGAGGGGGTTGGCTTGTTGCCGCTTGCTATTGCTTTTATGAGAGCCGTTTTTTGTAGTGAAAACAATACAGAAGTGAATGCTTGTAATGTCAAGTTTGACCGCATGGCCCATCCTGATGTGCATTTTGTGTTTCCTGTTGCAACCAACGACAAAGTAAAATCAAAGCCAACATCTGGTCAGTTTCTCGAAGAATGGCGTTTATTTTTAGAAACCAATCCGTTTGGATCTCTATTTGACTGGCACAAACACTTGGGTATAGACAAGAAGCAAGGACAAATCGGAGTTACAGAGTCCGAAGAAATCACAAAAAAATTATCTCTTACTTCATATGAGGGGGGATGGAAGGGGGTTGTTGTTTGGCACGCAGATAAGCTTAACACAAGCGCTGCAAACAAGCTATTGAAAATTGTGGAAGAACCGCCCCAAAAAACATTACTCCTTTTTGTAACAAATCATGAGGATCGTGTTTTGGAAACCCTTCGCTCTAGATGCCAAATCACAGAGTTTTCCTTACTGCCCGAAAAAATAATACGCAACGCCCTTGTACGTGTGGGCGCTTCGGATACTGATGCCAAACAACTGGCTGTGGAAAGTAACGGTAGTGTAGCAAAAGCCATTGATTTATTTAAAAAGGAAGAATCTCCATTTGAAGATTGGTTTGTACGTTGGGTGCGAATGGCTTTTAAAGCGAGGGGGAATAAATCCGCTGTTGTTGAACTCTTGGAGTGGAGTCAACATGTCGCGAAGAGTGGGCGCGAAAACCAAAAGCAGTTTTTGGTGTTTAGCATCGAATTGTTCCGACAGGCATTGTTAATCGGGTACGGATTAGATGACCTTTCAAGGTATAAGCCAAAGGGTGATTTTGATTTAAAAAGGTTTTCCTCCTATGTACACAACGGCAATATTCATCTGATTGTCAAAGAGTTAGAGGATGCATACACTCATGTTGAACGGAACGGTAATCCAAAAATGATCTTTACAGATCTATCATTAAAACTTACAAGACATATCCACAAAAGCCCAGTTTTGTCTAATTGAAAGGCGAGTTCATCAGGCTGGCCCTCTTGCGTTTTTTTTGTTTTTCTGACACCTATGGCCTTTGAGGGTTTTGAGCGCCTAAAACGTCTTTATTTCCGTTTTTTTAGTATATAAATGACCGACGAGTGATTTTTTGTCTGCTTTGCAGCGTGATTTGAACGCCAACCTGCATAAAAAGCGAGAAGCCATGGCCATTTTGACTTTTTGTTTTTTTCTGAAAGCAAAGAAACATAATAAGCGTCTAACTTTAGGGGGTGTTTTGCTTCTACAACAAAGCCACAATCGTTGGCCAAATCCGAAAATCCATCTGGTGAAAAATGCCACAAATGCCGAGGAACATCGTAACCTGCCCACATGTCGCCATATTTTTGTGCGTCCCATGAACAAAAGTTTGGCAACGCAACAACAACAGTCCCTAATGATGTTAATGCCTCATGAGCCTGTTCTAGAAATAAGCTAGGGTCGTGTAAATGCTCTAACACATGCCAGGCTGTTATCACATCATATTGACTAGAAACGTTCCACTCATCGACATAATCAATCGTTGCTGAGTGTGCCGCTTGGTTTGGTTCAAACCCGAAAACCTCCCATCCTTTTTTGTTTGCCTCGAAAGCAAAAGACCCTGTTCCAGCTCCAAAATCTAAAAGGACACCCTTGCCTCTCACACAATGCTTAATAAGGTTTAACTTATATGCGTTGTTGAATTTTCGAAGCAAAGAGTACAACAGGAAAAAGAGCGAAAACCCTTTCTTTTTGTGCGACACATATTCAGGGTGGTCATAGTATTTACTCGTGTCTGCAGGGGTGGGGGTTGTAATATATGCCGCATAGTTATCATGTGGGAGTAAAGCGAACTCTTCGCCTGTGACTAAATGATCAATACACACAATTTTCTTCATGGTTTTTGCATTTGTTCCACGTGGAACCTATCGTCCCATGTGAACCAACAGCACGCTTATGTCGCTGGGCGAAACACCGCTGATTCTAGAGGCTTGTGACAATGTTGTTGGTTGGATTTCGGTTAGTTTTTGGCGAGCTTCCGTCGAAATTGACTTGAGGTCGTGATAGTTAAAGTCGCTTGGTATTTTTATTGACTCCAGGCGGTCTAATTTTTGAGCTTGCGCCTCCTCTTTTTCAATGTAGCCCGCATATTTGATTTGAATTTCTGCTTGCTCTAAAGTAGTGGGAGAATAGTCGTTTTCACTAAGATGAGAAATCAGTGGGTCAATAGGAACAAGATCTTCGATTTGCAGTTGTGGCCGAGATAAAACCTTGGCTAGTTTCATTGGTTGATTTAACTCTGGCGTTCCTTTTTTTGTCAGTGTGGGGTTGATTTGTTCTGGGCGAACAGTCGTTTTTTTGAAAAAAGAAACCAGTTGATATGCTTCTGATTGGCTCTGTTCCATTATACGTAGACGTTCGTCAGTAGCAAGGCCTAAGTTATGAGATAGAGGCGTTAAACGCGTGTCCGCATTGTCCTGTCTCAAAAGCGTTCTATACTCCGCACGAGATGTAAACATTCGGTATGGTTCGTCTGTGCCTTTGGTAATCAAATCGTCAATTAAAACTCCTATGTATGCCTGGTCTCTGCGTAAGGAAAAGGGCTCTTTGTTTTGATGATACAGGTGTGCATTAATCCCTGCCATTAGGCCTTGTGCCGCTGCTTCTTCATAGCCCGTTGTGCCGTTAATTTGGCCAGCAAAAAACAAACCCGCTATGGGTTTGGTTTCTAGACTATGTTTGAGTTGAGTAGGTGGGAAGTAATCATATTCTATAGCGTATCCTGGTCTAAAAAACTTGACTTGTTCGAAACCGGGAACTGCACACAGTGCGCGATACTGTATGTCTTCTGGTAGTGAGGTTGAAAAGCCGTTTACATAAACCTCTACGGTATTCCATCCTTCGGGTTCTACAAATATTTGGTGGCGATCCTTGTCGGCAAAGCGGTTAATTTTATCTTCGACAGAGGGGCAGTAGCGTGGTCCAACACTTTTGATTCTACCATTAAACATTGGAGATCGGTCAAAACCTTCTTTTAAATACTCGTGCACGGTTGGGTTTGTGTACGTCATGTGACACGAGCGTTGGTTCAAGAGTCGTTTCGTTGATGGTAAAAATGAAAAAGTGCTTGGATCAGAATCGCCTGGTTGCTCTGTCATTTTTGCGTAGTCTAATGAACGGCCGTCTACTCTAGGGGGGGTTCCTGTCTTCATTCTGCCTGAATCAAAACCGCGCTCAACCAAAAGTTCTGTGATTCCAAAAGATGCGCTCTCACCGGCACGCCCTCCGCCGAACTGTTTTTCGCCAATATGAATTAATCCATTGAGAAATGTGCCGCTTGTTAACACAACCGATTTGGATCTTATTTCTAACCCCAAAGATGTTATAACGCCGCAAACACGATCTTTATCAAACAGCAAGTCTGTAACCATTTCTTGATAAAAATCAACGTTAGGGGTTTCTTCAAGAGCTAACCTCCAAGACTCTGCAAAACGCATTCTGTCAGATTGCGCTCGCGGACTCCACATTGCTGGGCCTTTAGATTTGTTCAGCATCTTAAATTGAATAGCCGAGTCATCTGTTACAAGACCGCTATATCCCCCCAAGGCGTCTATTTCGCGTAATATTTGACCTTTAGCTATTCCGCCCATTGCGGGGTTGCAAGACATTTGTGCTATGTTCTGAAGGTTCATGGTAACCAATAGCGTGGAGCTTCCCAAATTCGCTGCGGCAGCTGCAGCCTCTGAACCCGCATGACCAGCACCAACAACAATAACATCATATTCGTTTTTAAACATCGCTTGTTGGGTTTGGTTCCACGTGGAACAACATGAGTAATTCGTTTTCTTTCATCCTCATTTCAGTTTCCTTAAGTTTAGTTTTATCCGTAAAGTCGCAACAGTGTAAAATGCCATGGATCAAAACGCGGCGCAACTCTTCTTGAATAGGGACATTGTGAGTTTTTGCATTATCTTCCACTCGGTCGGTTGAAACAGCAATATCACAATGGACTGTGGAAGCAAATGAATAATCAAAAGTAATCACATCTGTGTAATAATCGTGATCTAAATGTTTTTGATTCAGCAGCAATAAGTCGTTGTCTGACATGAGTGCAACATTAATTTCGCCCAAATCTTTGTGTAAATTCGCAACGCATAGCATTAACCATCTTTCAATTTCTGATTGATGGTTTAGGTTGTAGTTGTTTTGAATTGAAAAATGAATATTACCCACGAGACAAAGGTAAGTTATTCAGTGCTTCTAAGCCAATAATAAAACATTGTAAAATAGCTACTGTACTCAATATCAGCTCTTTGTGTCTTTTTTGAGTGCTAAAAAAAAGCAAAGAGAGATCGAATGCGTTTTTTGGTTTGGCGTATCGTTAATAGACAATATCTTTACAAAAAATTTTTATGTCCAATCGTGTTCGTGTTCGTTTTGCTCCTAGCCCAACAGGGCCGCTTCATATTGGTGGGGTCCGAACAGCTTTATACAATTACTTATTTGCAAAAAAATGTGGCGGTGATTTCATTTTACGTATAGAAGACACAGACCAAAAAAGGTCTGTCCCTGAAGCGGAAAACTACATAATTAATGCTCTAGAATGGCTTGGAATTGAGCCTGACGAAAGTCCAACAAAAAAGGGCGGCAGTGGACCCTACAGGCAAAGTGAGCGAAGAGAAACGTATGCAAACCTAATTCAAGTGCTTCTAAAAAACGGTAGTGCTTATTATTCTTTTGATAGCGCTGAACACTTAGAAAATCAGCGTAGAGATCATGAAAAAAAAGGAAAAACATTTACCTATAATTGGCACAACAGGCTAAAACTAGAGAGCAGTCTACGTTTGGGCGAGGAAGAAACAAACAAGAAGATTTTAAAGGGTGAACCTTACGTTGTTCGCTTTAATATGTGGAATGAGGGCGAGGATAAGATATTTACTACAAATGATATTGTTCGCAATGATGTACAAGTAGATTTATCTTTATTAGACGATAAGGTGTTGTTTAAAAGTGATGGAATGCCAACATACCATTTTGCCAATGTGGTTGATGATCATCACATGAATATTTCTCATGTTATTCGTGGAGAAGAGTGGTTGCCTTCGTTAGCACTTCACTTAAAGTTATACCGCGCATTTGGGTGGGAGTCCCCTCGTTTTGCGCACCTTCCTTTAATCTTAAAACCAAGCGGTAAGGGAAAGCTCTCCAAAAGAGATGGAGACAAAATGGGTTTTCCTGTGTTTCCTATTCGTTGGGATAAAGATAATGTCAATGGATACAAAGAAAAAGGGTTTATGCCAGAAGCTGTGCTCAACTTTTTAGCTTTTTTAGGTTGGAACCCTGGAACCGAAAAAGAAGTGTTTTCATTAGAAGAACTCATTTCTGATTTTGACTTAAGTAATGTAAATCTTGCTGGCGCTCGTTTTGATCCCGAAAAAAACAAATGGTTTAACCAGCAACATATTCAACGGATGGATGAAAAGGACTTTATTGCTCAGTGTCATATTGCCTTTGAGGAAAAGGAAATTCAGTTGTCCCCAAACAAGGCACAAGCAATTGCCCAAATAATAAAGCCGCGTATTGTCCTTCTTACTGACATTTGGGAAGAGGGAAAATTGTTTTTTGAAAGCCCTACTTTTTTTGATGAAGGGTCTGTGAAGAAAGTCTGGACGCAAGGCACAGGAGACCTCTTAGAAAAAGTAATACTCAAAATAAAAGAAGGGGCTAATTTAGAGCCTGATTCTTTTAAGAACACTTTAAAAAAGATCGCCAAGGACAGTGATGTTGGTTTGGGTGCGCTAATGGGTCCATTACGCTTGTGTTTGGTGGGCAGCCTAACGGGCCCTGATTTGTTGACGCTTGTTCATTTGTTGGGTGAGAAAACAGTGGTTAAGAGGATAAGGTTTCGATTAGACACGTCAGAATAATACATCTTTTTCTTATCTTTAACTGAACTTTTAAACTTACATGTTATGTCAATTATTTGGTTTTCAATCATTTCCTTTTTTGGTGTCATTTTATTAATGGGCACATTTTTTATTGTTAAACAACAAACCGCAGCAATTGTGGAGCGTTTTGGAAGATTTACAGGTGTTCGTCAATCAGGATTACAGCTTAAAATTCCAATTGTTGATCGGGTTGCTGGAAAGTTGACATTACGTATTCAACAGCTAGACGTTGTTGTAGAAACAAAAACAAAAGATGACGTGTTTGTTAAAGTTAAAGTATCTGTCCAGTATAAAGTGATTAAGGAAAAGGTATACGAAGCTTTTTATAAGCTTGATTATCCACAAGATCAGATCACATCTTATGTTTTTGATGTTGTGCGTGCTGAGGTTCCCAAAATGATCCTTGATGACGTTTTTGAGAAGAAAGACGATATAGCAAATGCTGTTAAAGGAGAGCTAAACGATGCAATGATCAATTATGGTTTTGATATTATAAAAACCTTAGTAACTGATATTGATCCAGATTCTCAAGTTAAAGACTCTATGAACAGAATTAATGCGTCTGAAAGAGAAAAGGTAGCGGCACAATTTGAGGGGGATGCACAAAGAATTTTAATTGTTGAACGCGCTAAAGCAGAAGCAGAATCGAAACGCCTTCAAGGGCAGGGTATTGCTGATCAAAGAAGAGAGATCGCTCGTGGTCTAGAAGACTCTGTCAAGGTATTAAATGGTGTAAACATTAATTCTCAAGAAGCGTCTGCATTAATCGTTGTTACACAGCATTATGATACCTTACAGTCTGTTGGTTCTGCAAGTAATAGTAATTTAATTTTGATGCCCAATTCACCACAAGCGGGGTCTGAAATGCTAAATAACATGGTTGCTTCTTTTACAGCAAGCAATCAAATCGGTGAAGCAATGAAGAAAAAAAGAGAGTCAAACAAGGGTTCGGGAGAAACGAAGGGTGCTTAGGTGTCCTTTTTGGTCCAGGTGTCTCTAAGGCCCACCGTCTTGTTAAAAACAACTTTGTCTGAAGTACTGTCTTTATCAACAACATAATACCCTTGGCGCTGAAACTGAAAATTTGTTCCGGTCGTCAATTCTCCTGCATTTGGCTCAATGAGCGCGGACTTTTCATTAAATGATTCCGGGTTGATAAACTCCGTAAACTCTTGCTCCTTGTGGCCGTCTGGATGGGGATCATAAAAAAGACGATCATAGTTTCTTACCACCACTTTCTTTGCGTGTGGAGCAGACACCCAATGAAGGGTACCCTTTACTTTACGTTGGCTTTCTGCTGTTCCGCTTCCACTTTTACTTAATTGATCATAGGTGCAATACACTGTGGTTGGCAAGCCGTTTTCGTCTTTATCAACCGATTCCGCCTTGATAATGTAAGCGTTTTTTAAACGCACTTCTTTGCCTAATTTAAGGCGGAAAAACTTGCGGTTTGCTTCTTCTCTAAAATCCTCGTGTTCAATCAAAAGCGTCTTGGAAAAAGGAATTTCTCTAGTGCCTGCTTCGGGATCTTCTGGGTTGTTTTCTGCTGTTAGCCACTCTGTTTTGTTGTCTGGGTAGTTTGTAATAACAACGCGCAAAGGATTTAAGACCGCCATAATTCGTGGTGCAATTTTATTCAGATCCTCTCTTATGCAAAACTCTAGGAGTGAAACGTCTATAAGATTTTCTCTTTTGGCGACGCCAATGGTTTTAATAAAATTTTTTAAGGCTGACGCTGTATATCCTCGGCGACGTAGTCCAGAAATCGTGGGCATACGTGGGTCATCCCAACCATGCACGATGTTTTTTTGAACAAGCTGCATTAGTTTTCTCTTGCTTGTAACAGTATAGTTTAGATTCATTCTGGCAAACTCCCGCTGCTTTGGTGGCATGCCGCCACTGAACACATCCGCCAAGAAAGATTCATAAAGTTCTCTATGGGGTTTGAACTCTAGTGAGCACAAAGAGTGTGTTACTTGTTCAATGTAATCTGATTGGCCGTGAGTCCAGTCGTACATTGGATAAATACACCAATCGTCTCCCGTTCGATGATGTGTTTTAAAAAGGATGCGATACATAACGGGGTCCCTAAGAAGCATGTTGGGTGAGCTCATATCTCCTTTATAGCGAAGCACGTGAGTTCCTTCCGCGTGTTTACCTTCTTTCATTTGCGTAAACAAGAGTATGTTTTCTTCAATAGATCTACTTCGATGAGGGCTGTCCTTCCCAGAATGGGCTGGTGTACCTTTTTGAGTGGCAATCTCTTCCGAGGATTGCGAATCAACATATGCTTTGTTGGACTCTATCAGCTTGATCGCCCAATCATAAAGAGTTTGAAAATAGTCAGAGGCGTAGCATTCTTTGTCCCAAGAGAAGCCCAGCCATTGAATGTCTTTCTTTATAGCATCAACATAAAGCTGTTCTTCGGTTGTTGGGTTCGTGTCGTCAAACCTGAGATTGACAGGTGCGTTATAAGTTTCTCCTAGACCAAAATTGATACAGATCGCTTTCACGTGACCAATATGTAAAAAACCATTTGGCTCTGGAGGGAAGCGAAAGCGTAAAGTATTTGGTTGTAATCCACCCTTAATATCCTCGTCAATAATGTGCTCAATAAAGTTTTTTGATGGTATCACTTGGAATTTGTTTACATGCAAAGGTAATTAATTCATAGTGTAGGTGACGCTTTGTTTTTATATTTGACAAAAAACAATATGGGGTTAATTCATTTAGAAAATATTCGGACGTTTAGTCATCATGGGTGCATGCCTGAAGAAACAATCATTGGTAGTGATTACCGTGTTGATCTGTGGATAGAAGCCAATCTAAATGAGGCGGCTGATTCAGACGATTTAACCAAGACACCGGACTATGTGGTGTTACACCAAATTGTGGTGGACGAAATGGCCTTTTCTTCCAAATTGCTAGAACATGTTTGTAAGCGGATTTTAGACCGCATCAAGTTGGAAGTGTTGCGAGTGGAGGGGGCTCGTGTTCGTGTTGCGAAAATAAACCCACCTATTGGCGGTGACGTACGCTCTGTGTCTGTGGAAATGTCCTATTAATGGGTTATATATTGAGTAAAAAAAACTTACTTTTGCCTGTAATTCATGGCACCGTGGCCGAGTGGCTAGGCAGAGCTCTGCAAAAGCTTGTACAGCGGTTCGAATCCGCTCGGTGCCTCTTTTTTATCCCCAGTCCTCAATCGTCTCAATCAATGACTCTGGGTCAACAGCAAACACCCCTTGATAAATAAAATACAGACCAAATGCTGTTAATAATACACAAACACTCATTCTAAGCTTATAAATGATTCTTGGCGTAAGCTTATCGCTTAACTGTTTTGCTAAAATAATTTTGACAACCCCTATAACAAGATAGCCAATAAGAATAGAGGAAAAGAAAACAAGAATTCGTTTTGCATCAAGGTCAAAACTAGGAGCGAAATAAACGAATAAACCAAGCCAAAAAAGAAAGGTGCCAAAATTAATAATGTTTAAAAAGAAACCTTTTAAAAAATAGGCCAACAAATAGAGTCCTCTAGGCGCTTCCATTTCCTGTTTGGTTATTTCATCTCTTTTACGGTAGGTGGCGGTAGCCGTTATTGTGGAATAGGTCACCAAAAGAACGCCCCCAAGCACATATAAATTGGGGTTGTCTTTGATGTCGACAAGGAGAGATTTGGTGCCTAAAAAAGCAATTGCTATAAACACAACGTCTGCAAAAACAGCGCCTACATCGACCATAAAAGCTGCACGTGAGCCTTTGCTAATACTCGTTTCGAGTAAAACAAAGAAAACAGGACCTGTTGCAATCGCTAAAAGGAAAGAAAAGGGGATGGCTGTTAAAACATCAGTCATCTAATCTATCTGGTTTAAAAATTTAATTGTGCCCCCAATTGTTCTTTTGTGTAATGATGTAATTGGTTGTCCATATACTCTAGCATATCCCCCAAGGATTGTCGATAACTCAAACAAAGATGTTGCTTGTACTTCACATACTCCGCCCATAACAATCGTTGCTTTTGAGGTTTTTGACAACACCCGCTGGATGTCGACAGTTCCGCCCATCTTGATTTTTATTTTTTGGTTTTCGACTTCGCCTCTTGCTGTTATATTGCCACCTGTTGATGCTTTATAAATAACATCTTTTGCATATAAAACAGCTTCTATTTCCGCTCCTTTGCGTGACAAAAGTTGGAGTTCCGATTGTTGTATTGTGTCAATTATAAACAGATAAGCGCCTTGATTAACATCAATAAAGTCAACTTCTTTATTATAAAACAATTCAATGTTGGTATTAAAACCTTGTAAGGATTTTAAAGCTTTCATTCGAATTTTAAGACGACCGTTTTTGTTTATGTATTTAACATCTTCTTTGTCATGACCTGTGATAACGATTGCGTTCTTATCGCTTTTTATAAGGGTGACATGTAAACCGTCTTTAATTGTAAGGTGGGTAAAATCTCCTATTAATTTTTCTTGCCCTACTGCGTTAATGAATAAAAAGAAAAAAAGGAGGCAAATACGCATTTTCTAAAGTTTGTCTAAAAATAAGTAAATCTAATCAGCTATAATAGTCAATTCTATTTGTCTTTTTATTAGGTCAGTTTTTATGAGTTCTACATGAATAGGGTCTCCTAATTGATATTCTTTTTTTGTTCGCTGCCCTATCATTTTTAGTTGTGATGCATCATAGTAAAAATAATCATCAGGGATATCTTTTACTCTTACAAACCCTTCACATTTACTATGCACTAACTCAATAAAAACACCCCGTTCGGTAACACCTGAAATGGTGCCTTCAAACTGGTCCCCTATAAATTTTGAAACATATTGAACTTGCATAAACTTAATAGAGTCCCGTTCTGCTTTAGTTGCGAGAATTTCTTTATCTGTACAGTGACGAAGCTTTTGCTCTAAATCATCCGTTTTTGGCTGGCTTTCAGAAGTTAAATAATGTTGTAGTAGTCGGTGAACAATTACATCTGGATAACGGCGAATTGGTGAGGTGAAGTGAGAATAATGTGTGAAATGAAGGCCGTAATGTCCTATGTTTTCTGTTGTATAGATTGCTTTACTCATACTTCGAATAGCAAGAGTGTCTAATAAATTTTTCTCTGGTTTGTTTTTGCTTTTTACTAGAAGATCATTGATTGATTTAGCTATTAAATCGGGGGTGTTTAGGTTGAGTTTATATCCTAAACCAAAAGCTATACGCGCTAATTGAGCTAGTTTTTCATCGTCCGGTTCGGCGTGTACTCGGTACACAAATGGGGGGACACTTTTTCTCTCCCCAATATATTTAGCAACATATTCATTTGCGAGAAGCATATATTCTTCTATTAAATGGTTTGCCTCTTTACTCTCTTTTAATAGAATTTGACTCGGTTTGTTTTCTTTATCTAACTCAAATTTAATTTCCTGTTTATTAAAATTAATAGCGCCTTTTTTTAACCTGTTCTTTCTTCTTTTTAGAGCAGCGTGATGTAGGAGTTGCATTGATTCATAAATATCATTTTCAATAGAGTAAGATTTGTTTGTTAATGATATCTCTGCAGGAATTTCTTTGTTTTTTTTTGTGATTACATACTGCGCTTCTTCGTAAGAAAAACGTGCGTTTGAGACGATTATGGTTCTTCCATACCATTGCTTTAGCACTTCTCCTGATGTCGTCATTTCGAAGACAGCCGAAAAGGTTAGTTTTTCTTCTTTTGGTCGAAGTGAACAAACATCATTTGATAATTTTTCTGGAAGCATGGGAACTACTCTGTCAACTAAATAAACAGAAGTTGCACGTTCATAAGCTTCTTTGTCAAGGTCACTACCCGGTTGTATATAATGCGATACGTCAGCAATATGTATGCCTATTTCAAAAACTTCCTTTGATATTTGCTTGAACGATAAGGCATCATCAAAATCTTTTGCGTCTTTTGGATCAATTGTAAAGGTTAAGGTTTTTCTAAAATCTTTCCTTTTTGCTATCTCTTCGGTTGTAATTTCTTTTGGCAGTAAGGCTGCCTTTTTTTCTATGTCTTTATCAAAACGCCACGGTAAACCATGTGTTGCCATGATAGAATGTATTTCAGTATCATGCGCTCCTGGAACACCTAAAACTTCAAGTACTTTTCCTTGTGGGTAGTTTGATTTTTTTTTCCATTCCTCTAGTGTTATAAGGACACGATCACCATCTCTTGAATTACCAAGATTATCTTTTGGTAATATGAAGGGAACATTTATTGATTTAGAAAACGCAAGAAAAACATCCTTTTCCTTTTTTATTGTGCCAACATATTGTGTTTTATCTCTTTTTAGTACTTCAATAATTGTAGCTTGCTTTTTTCTTTTATCTTTAGTTGGAAGAAGGGTAAAAGAAACAATATCACCATGGAACGCACGGTTAAAATGACGCTGTTCTATAAATATATCATCTTTAAAATCTTCAGAAATTAAATATCCATTTCCTCTTTGATTTACGTCCAATTTTCCTTCAAAATTATTCTTTTTCACTTCTATGTAATACCTGCCTCGCTCTCTTTCTAAAACGAGCCCTTTTAGTTTTAACTTCTTTAATGTTTTCGCAATATGATTGCGACCACTTGGATCTTGGATTGATAGTCTACTACAAATCTGTTTGTAGTTTAAAGGCTTTCCGTTCTGTTGTTCTAAAACACGAAGAATAGAATTGTTTCTGTCTGGTTTTTTCCCCATAATACTGATGACGCAATTTAGAACAATAACCCCGCACTAACTCTATAGCTTAAATTGAGTTATCAACGATATTCACATCATAATAATCATTTTTAAATAATAATCTAAAATTTATATGAATATAATAGCTTGTTAATTTATAATATAACCTCATTTTATATTCTTAGATGACGTGTTAATAAAACAAAGTTAATTGTTAAAAGGTTGTAAATAAAAGAGAAAAAGTTTTTAGTTTATTAGTTTAATTTACCCCCATGTTAATAACCCCATCTTTATAAACAATTATATTAACAGAAAAAGTTAGTTTATTTGTAGTAAAAACGGATGAATATTTCAATAGGCAACGACCACGCAGGAACAGCATATAAATTTGAAATTGTTTCTTATTTATCAAAGAAAGGGCATATCGTTACCAACCATGGTACAAATGATCAAGACAGCGTAGATTACCCAGATAAAATACATCCAGTTGCAGAAGATGTTTCAAGTGCCAAAGCAGATTTAGGTATTATAATTTGTGGTAGTGGAAATGGAGCAAATATGACAGCAAATAAACATGAAAAGATTCGGTCTGCTCTATGTTGGAGAGCAGAAATAGCAACGCTCGCAAGACAACATAACGACGCAAACATAGTAAGCTTACCAGCACGATTTATTTCATTAGAAGAAGCAAAAGAAATTGTAGACTCTTTTCTAACAACAAGCTTTGAGGGAGGCCGACATCAGCGACGGGTTGAAAAAATAAAAAAATGAAATTAGATTGGCATGTATGCAGCTGGGGGGAACTAACAACAGACTTACTTTATGCTATTTTAGAGCTCCGCTCTGAGGTGTTTATTGTTGAGCAAACATGTATTTATCAAGACATTGACGCAAAAGACAAAAAAGCCAAGCATGTTTTAGGGTTTTATAAAAACGAACTTGTTGCTTATAGTAGAATTTTTAAGCCAGGCGATTATTTTGACAAACACTCTTTGGGACGAGCGATTATCAAAGAAAACTTCAGAGGTAAAAAGCTAGGTTTTGAACTCGTAAGAAATTCGGTTGCTGAAATCGGCGAAGAAATAGAAATAAAGATATCTGCCCAATATCACTTGGAAAACTTCTACAAAAAAAACGGTTTTGAATCTATAGGATGTACCTATTTAGAAGACGGAATTCCACATATAGCTATGCTTCGGAATTCTTCCATTTCGTAAGGATGTTTGTAAAAGCGCGATGAACGTCCTTTGTTTTTACTTCTTTTTTGGTAGTGAAAACAAAGTAACCTAACCCTTTAAAGTCAACACCTAGAATTTCTCTATACTGTAACCGGAAAGACTCTCGCATTCTTCGTTTGATTTTATTTCTCAAAATCGCTTTTGGAAACCTCCGTTTTGGTGCGGAAAAACCAACTTTCAGCTCATCATTAGTTTGTAAGTACTTTAAAGTAATTCCACCATAAGTGATAGTTTTACCTTTATCAAACAACAATTTGATTTGGTTTTCATTTTTAAGACGAAAAAGCTTTGGGAGTGAAAACATTATTTTACCAAAAAGGTGTCGTTAGAAGGATTAACATCTGCCTTTAACCCCATGGGGTTCAGTTGAATAGACAAGATGTTTTCCAGTGCATAAGGCAAATCGAAACGATAGGTTGGAATAGCCCAAGCCCAATCTGATAGCACAATCACATCATCACTAACCTTCTTTTCTCCCCTCATCATACGTAATGGAATATAGTAATATTCTAATTTACCGTTTTTCTTTGTCACTAAGACCTCAACAGGCATTGGCATTGTTTTTACACGTTCTAAAACAACCTCTGTTTTTTGATCAACAGAAACAAGGTTTTTAATGCCATAATCAATGACACTTGTTGTTCTAACCCAGTCATTTAAATACCACTCCAATTGTATGCCGGAAACCTTTTCTGCGATGCGCTTAAAGTCATTAGGTGTAGGATGAGAAAACTGAAACGTTTCGAAATATCGTTTTACGCTTTTTTTTAGATTATCAAACCCGATAACATAGCCCAATTGAGCCAAAAAGACGGCGCCTTTTGAATAACTACCAGCACCGTAGGCAAAGTTATGAGAAAAACGATCAGAGTGCGTTGTTAAAGGCTCTTCAATTCCAGAAAGAGCAAGTTGGTAATAACTCTCATAGAATCCACCAAAAACATCTTCTGTACCTAAAAGCTCCGATTCACAAAGCATATCATAAAAAGACGTAAACCCTTCATCCATCCATGCATATTTTGATTCATTCGTTCCCAACAAATGGTGAAACCAACTGTGTGCGAGCTCATGTGCGGTTACACCAAATAAGCTTTTATACTTTCTACCCCCTGTAATAAGCGTACACATAGGGTATTCCATGCCCCCATCCCCTCCTTGAATGACCGAATATTGCTTATACGGATACGGCCCTATGTTTTTATTAAAAAAGGCAAGCATTTTTGCGGTGTCTTGTTGAAGGCGTTTCCAGTTTTCTTTAATTTCGGGATCATCTAAATAAAGAAAATGAAGCTCCACCCCATTTGGCCCCTCAATCACATCGTGTACATAATCCGGGTCGGCTGCCCACGCAAAGTCGTGAACCATTGGCGCAACAAACCGCCACGTCAATGTCTTAGATTTAGAATTTTTTATTTTATCTGCATAACCATGACCAATGTCTTTAGGGTTTTGCAGATACCCTGTTCCTCCAATAATGTAATTGCGATCAATGGTTATTGATACATCAAAATCACCCCAAACGCCATGGAATTCTCGCCCGATATATGGATTAGGGTGCCAACCATCACGATCGTACTCCACAAGCTTTGGGTACCATTGAGTCATTGACAGATCAACCCCCTCCTTATTGTTTCTGCCACTTCGCCTAATCTGTATAGGCACTTGTCCATCAAAAGCCATTGTAAACACCGTAGAGTCACCAGGAAGAAGAGGCACAGCTAGTTCGACAACCAATATTGTTTCTTCCTCTTCATAAGCAACCCCTCTTCCATCTTGTTCCAAGTCGCTAACATGCAAAAAGCCAATTTCACTTGGGGATAGTTTGCTAATTCGATCACCAACCCTGCTGTCGGGATCTTTGATTGTGCGCGAGCGAACATCCATTTCGCTCCCTGGTTGAAATGCATTAAAATAAAGGTGATAAAACACCTGATTTAAAGTGTCAGGAGAATGGTTTGTGTATGTGAGCTCTTGGGTTCCAGAATATCGAAAGGACTTAACATCCATTCGCACATCCATCACATAATCTACCTCTTGTTGCCAGTAGCCTTTATAGGGCGTTTGGGCAAATGATAAGGCGCATAAAAACAAGATTATTCGGGTCATATTATTTTATTTAGATTAAAAAATTTCTTTCCATTCGTGACGTGACTTTAAGCGCACACCCTTTTCTGTGTGTTGGACACGAACCAAAGGAGAGTGCGCATCATGTTCCATGAAAAGAAGGTAGTTATTATCTGCAGCAATTTTTAAAAATGAAGCCTTCTCCTCAAGGCTAATCAAAGGACGCACATCATAACCCATCACATAAGGAACGGGAATGTGCCCAACGGTAGGAATAAGATCACCCATAAAAATCACCTTTTCTCCTTTAAAGTCAATCATTGGCAGCATCTGTTTTTCGGTATGGCCATCAACAAAAAGGAGATCAAAACCAAGCGGGTTTATTGTTCCTTTTTCAATGAAAATCAATCTTTCAGAGTCTTCGATTGGTTTGAGGTTATTTTTTAAAAACGAGGCCTTTTCACGTGGGTTTGGTTTTGTTGCCCAGTCCCAATGCGATTGATTTGACCAATAATCTGCATTTGGAAACACAGGAACAAAAGCGGTTCGGTCTTTGTTCCAAGCAAAACAACCGCCACAATGATCAAAATGCAGATGAGTCAAAAACACGTCTGTTATGTCGTTAGGGTGAAAGCCCGCTTGCTTGATTGAATCAATCAAGTTATGATTTCCCCATGGCCTATAATAGCTAAAAAACCGTTCGCTTTGTTTGTCGCCCATCCCTGTGTCTACCAAGATAAGCCGGCTTCCATTTTCAATAAGCAAGCAGCGCGCGCAAAGATCAATGAGATTGTCTTTATCGGCGGGGTTTGAGCGTTGCCATATCGATTTGGGAACAACACCAAACATTGCCCCCCCATCGAGCTTAAAGTTACCAGCATGTATTGGATACAGATTCACAAAAACAGTAAAAAAAGCAATGTAGTAATTTTTGTTAACCTGGCTAGAGAGCAGCAATCTTTTTGAGCGCAACACCAAAAACCCTGAGCTGCTCAAACTCACGGACGGTTGCCAAACGAGTATAGTGCTGAATCAACAACTCTTTTCCATTCGACTCCAAGTGATAATCAGGGCTTTCTAGAAGAAAACCAACAATGGCATCGTTAAAAAAAGTGCGGATTTGTTTGGGATTGTCACCCATCAAATAAAAGCGTTTGGAAAAATCGGGGTGATTGTGCAAATTGATATCATCAAAACCAGCCAGGTGATAAATCTTCTCTATGAGCCCCTCTCGGTCCAAACGAAACTGAGGCAAGGGACGCGAAGAACGAATGAGCATAACGCTCGAACGAACATTTTCTTTGGCAATAAAAGCACCTTCACTATAGTCAACATCAAACACGCGGAACGTTCCGTCATTACTTTCACATAAGTTATAGACACGCTCAACGGTTTTGGCGTCAAAATAGATGTGTGTTGACAGAGAAAGTTTTTTCTTCTTTGGCGTCGCTTCATATACCCACTCTGAGTCTTCAGCCAACGATTTGAGTTGTTCCTGACGATTGGTCAGAAAGCGTTGAATAAATCGAATTTTTGGTAATGAAATAAGTTTTCGCATAGCAAAGGGATGCGCAGAATCAGCTTGGTGTATATCGAGCCCAATCAATTCAAAGCTGCCCCCTTTTCGTTCAAACAAGACCTGATAGTTGCTTAAGTTTTCCATGGCGCTATGATCAACAAAAGGGCAAAACGAAAAGTCGAGGACTAAATGTTGATTTTGTGGTACCGCATCGAGCTTGTCTTTGAGTTTGTAAAAATTTAGAAACGAACAGAAATGAGTGACGCTGATGTAATATGTTTTCTTTTCAGGCTCCATAAACATTAAAACATTGGGCTTTAGGATATTCCGAAGAAAGCGCCACAGGCTTTTGGTGACAAAAACGTGTGTTAAGAAGGTGATAAGAACACCAATAAAAATCCCCGTGATTAAGTTTGTGAGCAGGGTACTGACAAGGGTTATCACAAAAATGAACAACTGTTCTTTTCCAACCGTATAAACCTGTTTTAGGGTGTCTGGAGAGGCGAGTTTGTATCCAGTGTACACCAGAATTGCCGCCAGGGCCGGAAGAGGAATGCGTTTGATTTGCTCTTGGAAAACAAGAACGGACAAAAACAGAAATAAAGCATGGAAAAAGTTGGCGCTTCGGTTTGTTGCTTTGTTGTTCACATTTACAGAGCTTCTTGCAATCACAGTAACCACGTTCATCCCGCCAACAAACCCACTAGCAATAGTTGCTATTCCCAGAGCTTTTAAGTCTTTATTAGCATTAGAACGACGTTTGTCAGGGTCGAGCTTATCAACAGCTTTGATGCTCAACAAAGATTCGATACTAGCGATCAGCGTGATTGAAAAAACAACCCCCAAAAATGCCATACTGTTCAACAAACTAAAGTCAGGTACTGGCAACTCACCAAACAAATTTTCAGGGATTTGAATCATCAATTCGACAGGGATAGGGTAAGCGCTTTCAGAAAACAACTCGTAATAGTAACTGACTCCAACAGCAAAAAGAACCACCCACATGGGAGCAGGAACAAGATGAAAAACACGACTTCGTATTTTACTGTAACCAACCATAATTAGTAAACTAACAAGACCAACAATTGCGCCAGCCATCTGTGTTTCACGATTTGCACCAAATGCTTTTGAAACAGAATCTGGCACTTGTTGAAGCAAGGAGAAAAAGTCGCCTTGCGCGCCCATATCTCCAAACATCACAAACCATTGTTTGATTAAAATGGTGAGGCCAATCGCAGCAAGCATTCCTTGAATTGCGGAAGCAGGAAAGAATTCGGAAAGACCACCAAGCCTTAGGAAGCCAAAGACCAACAATAGCCCACCAGAGCAAATAATTGCAGCGAGGGTAAACAAATATCCTTGTGTCAAATCACCCCCCCCCAAGGTGTAGACCGCGCCGAGCAAAACCACGACCAACCCATTTCCTGGACCTGTGATTGTGAGGTGGGAACCGCCGAGAACAGCCACAACGGTACCACCAACAACAGCGCCAATAATACCAGAAATAGGTGGCATACCAGAAGCTATTGCAAGCCCAAGCCCTAAGGGCAGGGCGATTAAAGACACCACAAAACCCGAAAACATATTTGCGGGCAGCGCCTTAAACCATGAAGCAGACAAAGCATTACTCATGGCGAACAATTAAAACATCGGTTGGCAAATCGGACAAAATATATTCGATGTCGTGGGGGAAAATACGATCCCACAACGAAGAAGGCTTAGGAGCATTCATAACGAGCAAATCAGCTCTAACAACTTTGGCATAATGACCAATTGAATACCCGCGACGACCAAAAATGGGTTGAATTTGAAGAAGAAGACCTTTAGGCAAAGTGGTCGACAACGAACTTAAGATCTTCTGAACGCGCGAATTTTCTTTTACTTTGATACGCTCCTTCATGATTGTTGCTTTGCGCAGACTCCAATCATCATCAACCTTCACGTTTACATCCTTTTCTGGAATCTCCTCTACGATTGTTATTTTCTTTGCACCAAGAGATTGTGCAACAAAAAAGGAGGTCGCAATCGCTTCTTTTGTTCTGGGATGTTCGAGCCCATTGACGACAACATGTTGACAAGCAACTCTATCGATGGACGGCTTAATTAACAACAAGACGTCACATGGCGCTTTACGAGTAAGCTTACGTGCAACAGAACCGACATAATAAGTAAATAGCGCCTCACGTTGCATGGCGCCGACCATGAGCAGGTCGGCATTTTTGGCGGAACACGCCTCTAACAGCACATCAACAGGTTTTCCTTCTTGCCAAACCATTTCGTGACGGGGCAGCTTCTCTCCAAAGGCCTCAAAGACACGGTTAATTTTTTCGACTTTTATAGACGATTTTACACCAACATGAACCAAGACTAGCTGTGCTCCGAAAAGACGCGCAAGGCGAATGGCCTCAAAAAGGTTTGGCTTTAGCGTGGGCGAAAAAGCAACCCCCACGACAATCGTTTTGTAAGACACCGCACTCATCGCTTCTAAAATACATCATTTTTGCAGAACGAACAGGGATGTGATAAACAGATTTGTTGCTTTTACATATTTATAAAAAAAAAGAAGAAATAATTATGAAAAAAAACTAGTCGTTTAACTTCAACACCGCCATAAAAGCTTCTTGCGGAATCTCGACATTTCCCACTTGACGCATTTTCTTTTTCCCCTTTTTTTGTTTTTCAAGAAGCTTTCGTTTCCGAGTGATGTCGCCACCGTAACATTTTGCGGTTACGTCCTTACGAACTGCTTTTATGGTCTCTCGAGAAATGATTTTTGCGCCAATCGCCGCTTGAATTGGAATGTCAAACTGTTGTCGCGGAATCAACTCTTTGAGCTTTTCACACATTTTTTTCCCAAGGGTGTAGGCGTTGTCGGCATGCACCAATGCGGAAAGCGCATCCACGGGGTTTGCGTTTAATAAAACATCAACCTTTACGAGTTTGGACGCTCGTAAGCCTATCGGGCTGTAGTCAAACGAGGCATATCCACGAGAAACAGACTTCAAACGATCATAAAAATCAAAAACGATTTCAGCTAGAGGCATATCAAAAGTCAACTCCACGCGTTCAGTTGTCAGGTAGGTTTGATTGGTGATTTGCCCTCGTTTTTCAATACACAAACTCATCACATTTCCGACATAGTCTGCTTTTGTGATAATAGAAGCTTTAATAAATGGCTCTTCCACACGGTCTAACGAGGATGGGTCAGGAAGATCTGAAGGGTTATTGACCAAGATCACTTGATCAGGATCTTTTCTGGTATGGGCGTGGTAGGAAACGTTGGGGACAGTGGTAATTACTGACATATCAAACTCACGCTCCAATCTTTCTTGAATAATTTCCAAGTGCAGCATACCCAAAAACCCACAACGAAACCCAAAACCTAGTGCTGCAGAACTTTCTGGCTGAAACACCAAAGAAGCATCATTTAGCTGAAGCTTTTCCATAGAGTTTCGCAGCTCTTCATAGTCTTCGGTATCCACAGGATAGATTCCAGCAAACACCATTGGCTTTACCTCTTCAAAACCCTCAATTGGTGTATCGGTAGGATGTGCAGCGAGTGTAATGGTGTCACCAACTTGCACCTCTTTGGCCTCTTTAATCCCGGTTATGAGGTAGCCCACGTCGCCTGTTTCCACACTCTTTTTTGGTTCTTGCTTGAGCTTTAGCACACCGACTTCATCGGCGTTATACTCCTTGTTTGTGGCTATAAACTTGATTCGGTCTCCTTTGCCGATACGCCCGTTCATCACGCGAAAATAAGTCTCAACCCCGCGGAAAGAGTTGTAAACAGAATCAAAAATAAGGGCTTGTAAGGGCGCGTTCTCATCGCCTTTAGGCGCAGGAACACGCTCAACAATTGCCTCTAATATACGTTCAACCCCAAGCCCTGTTTTTGCAGAGCAGTGGATCACATCTTCGGCTTTGCAGCCCAATAAGTCAACAATATCGTCGGTAACCTCTTCGGGGTTAGCAGAGGGCAAGTCCACTTTGTTAAGCACGGGAATAATCTCCAGATCATTTTCCAATGCCAAATAAAGGTTAGAAATCGTTTGTGCCTGAATGCTTTGAGCGGCATCTACAATTAACAGTGCGCCTTCACAGGCAGCAATTGATCGAGAAACCTCATACGAAAAGTCAACATGACCAGGCGTATCAATTAAATTAAAGACATACTCCTCACCACGCAAGGTATAGTTCATTTGGATGGCGTGAGACTTAATGGTGATGCCTCGCTCTCTTTCCAGGTCCATATTGTCAAGGAGCTGGTCTTGTTTTTCACGCTCTGTAACAGCTCCTGTTGCGTCAAGCAACCTGTCGGCCAAGGTACTTTTGCCGTGGTCAATGTGAGCGATAATGCAAAAATTTCGGATGTTTTTCATGAACGAAGTCGAACAAGACAACAAAGATACTTAATTGCACCCTGTAAATGTGAATAAAGATTATTTTTGAAAAAAATTAATCCATGAAGCAGCTTCAAAAACTCTTACGTATAATACTTGGTGTCGTGTTCTTGTTCTCGGCCTACACCAAATTTGTTGGGCCTGGGTTTTTTGAAATCACCCTGCTCGACCAGGGCTTGATGCCCAACAGAGCGTGGGCACAACACGCAGCACGTTTTCTTATTGGGTTTGAATTTGCATTGGGCCTGCTCATGATTCTTCCTTATTACACCAAGCAAATCATGGCAGTCGCAAGCTTGTTGCTCATTGGCTTTACCCTGCACCTTTCGTATTTATGGGCGATTGGAGACACAGAAAATTGTGGTTGTTTTGGCGAAATGATTTCAATGTCGCCAGGTGAATCGATATTGAAAAACGCTTTCATGCTAATCGCTTCGGGTTGGCTTTGGAAGACAAGCTCTGCACAAGTAGGGAACTCAAAAACGCTCTTAATCGTAAGTCTTTTTACGGTTGGAAGCATGTGGTTTTTATTGCCTATTCCGAACCAAAGCGAGTTTCCAACAACGTCTTTTACAAACTTTGAATATACGGGGCGAACAGACTTAGCTGCAGGTGAAAAACTCATTGCGGTTCTCAACTTGGATTGTGAACACTGTCAAGAATTGGCAGTTGATTTGGGTGATCTGTGGCTAGGCGGCACTCTTCCCGCCACCTATGTCTTGTACTTTAAAGAGGGAGACACAACGGTGGAACAGTTTGAGCTTTTAACCAACAGCCAGTTTCCTTACGCAGAGATCGACGTCAACACCTTTTTTGATTTAATAGGCGAAAGCCCACCAAGGATGTATCACCTGGTCGAAGGAAAAACCGAAAATGTTTGGGACGAAGACATCACAGAGAACATTGAGTTGTTCTTTCAACCATCCATGAACTAATGGCAAAAATTGGAGACATTGATTTGGGTGCTTTTCCATTGCTTTTGGCACCCATGGAAGACGTAAGCGACCCTCCTTTTCGGGCCTTATGTAAGGAACAGGGCGCCGATGTGATGTACACCGAATTTATTTCTAGTGAAGGTTTGATTCGAGACGCGGCAAAGAGTATGATGAAATTGGATATATATGAAAAAGAACGACCAGTAGGGATTCAAATATTTGGCGCAAATCTAGACTCCATGCTACAGGCGGTTGATATCGTTGAAAAGACAAAGCCAGATATTATTGATATCAATTACGGTTGCCCAGTGAAAAAAGTAGTTTGTAAAGGGGCAGGCGCGGGGATATTAAAAGAGATCCCAAAAATGGTATCACTGACCAAAGCAATTGTAGAGCGCACTTCATTGCCCGTTACAGTGAAAACTCGTCTCGGATGGGACCATGACAGCATTCATATTGTGGAAGTCGCAGAACGACTACAAGACGTGGGCGCACAAGCGATTTCTATTCATGGTCGAACACGCGCTCAAATGTATAAAGGGGAGGCGAATTGGCACCCGATTGCTGAAGTCAAAAACAACCAGAGGATGCATATACCAGTTTTTGGAAATGGAGATATTGACAGCCCTGAAAAAGCAGCATTGATGCGAGATGAATTTGGCTTAGATGGAGCGATGATCGGACGTGCGAGCATTGGAAACCCATGGTTTTTCCGACAAGTCAAACACTATTTTGAAACAGGCAAACAACTACCGTTGCCAAACATTAAAGATCGAGTTGAAATGGCACGGAGACACCTGCAAATGTCAATTGAATGGAAAGGAGAAAAATTAGGTGTTTTTGAAACGCGCCGTCATTACACAAACTACTTCAAGGGCATTCCACACTTTAAGGAATATCGGCAGCGGATGGTAACTTCAGATGATGCAGCAGATGTTTTTGCCGTGTTTGAAGAGGTAGAGTCTGCCTTTGGAGAAGCCACGTTACTAACCTAGCTAAAGAGCCGAGGGCGAACAACTGCAGACGCGATCCAAGCGGCTAAGACAGAAAGGCCAGACCAGATAAGAAAGAGAGCACCAACATTTAAAACTTCGAAAACCACCGGATAAGGTAGTTGGGTTCCAGGGACCAAAACAAACGATCCCCACGACTGAGCAAGAACAACCACAACACCGACAAAAAGCCCGATCAGACCTCCAACCCCACTAATTAATAACCCTTGAAAAAAGAACACTTTTCGCAAAGCAGAAAAAGACATGCCAATGCCGTGAAGAGTTTTGAGTTCACCCCGCTTGTCTAAAACCATCATTACCACAGCACCAACAACATTGAATAGAGCGATTATCAAAACCAAAGTTAGGATTAAATAGATAGCGACACGTTCGGTTTGCAACATTCGATACAAGGCAGGATTAAGAGCTTCTTTTTCTACAACCAAAAACGAATCACCAAGCAAGGAAGCGACCTCTTTTTTTATGGCTTTATTGTCAGAACCATAGGATATTTTGACATTCAACTCTGTATATATATCACCATCTTTTTTAGTTAGTGCTCGGACAAAGCGAATGGGCGCAAAAGCATAATTATAATCTATCTCCTCACTGATTTGAAACAACCCCACATTAGTTGCCCATCGAGAATGGAAAGGGTTGGGGTCAAGGGGGTTTAAAACGCCACTTTTTGGAATCATGCACTCCACAAACCCATCATAGTCATAGAGTCCGGCGCCAAGGTCAATAGCGGTACCATAACCCAGTAAAATTTCATCGTCCGTGGAAGAAACCCAACGCCCAACAGGAATCTGATCTGTGATGGCAAACACATCAATAAAACGATCATCAACACCCAACAAAGAGATCAGCTTGTTTTGTTGTTTAAACCGCAACACCACTTCTTGTACATAAACAGGACTTACCTCACTCACGCCAACAATGTTTTTCAGTAACATAAGTTGGTGTTCGGCAAATGAAAAGGACACCGAATCAACAGCGGTAATCTTTAGATCGGGATCTAGTGAGCTCGTGTACGACAGACCAAAGTCTCTAAGCCCTGAAAAGACGGATTGGATGACAAAAAACGCACAAACTGCGATTCCAATAACAAAAGAAGCAAACCGGCTAATTAACCTTACGGTATTAAATCGTGTGGTAGCCATACTGTAGCGGCGCGCGACATAAAATGAAAACGACATAAATCGATAAGCTAAGGGTTCAGTGGGTTTTCGGGATCGTTTAGAGATCGATCAATTTTTTCGATGAGTTGTAAAGAGTCATCAAGAAAAAACAAAAGGTCAGGAACCACACGCAACTGGTTACGCACCCGTTGACCCAAGTTGTTTTTAATAACACCCGGGTTGTCTTTAATGCGATCTAGAATTTCTTCTGCATGTTTAAAAGGAAACACAGACAAGTAAGCTTTCGCAACATGAAGGTCTGTGGTCACACGAACAGCAGTTACTGTTACGAGGATGTTTTGCAGGTTTTCCTTACGAAGGAATTGCTGTATAATTTCTGCCAGATCTTGCTGGAGAAGTGCGTTGATTTTCTTTTGTCGATTTGTCACAAGAGTCCAAAAATACGGAATATATCTTCTGCTCTTGCTTTACAAGGTCATCTATAATTACATTTGACAATGGAACAATCACGAAAAATCATACATATTGACATGGATGCTTTTTTCGCGTCTGTGGAACAAGAAGACAATCCAGAGCTTCAAAACAAACCCATTGCTGTTGGAGGCGGATCGAAACGAGGGGTTGTGGCTGCGGCGAGTTATGAAGCGCGCAGATTTGGTGTCCGCAGCGCAATGTCGGGAGAATTAGCTAGGAAATTATGTGAAGACCTGATTTTTGTCAAACCACGATTTTCCCGATACAAGGAAATTTCAAAAGTAATCCACTCTATTTTTTTGGAATATACCGATCTCGTGGAGGCACTATCATTAGACGAAGCGTATTTGGACGTTACCTCCAATAAAAAAGGTGTTCCGTCAGCCTCTTTACTAGCAAATGAAATACGCGAAAAAATCTTTGAAATTACAGGCCTTACCGCCTCGGCGGGAATTTCAATAAACAAATTTATCGCAAAAGTTGCCAGCGATTATAACAAGCCAAATGGCCAAAAAACAATACCCCCCGAGGAGGTTCTTTTGTTCTTATCGGATTTGGATGTTAGAAAATTTCATGGGGTAGGAAAGGTTACGGCTGATAAAATGTATCGATTGGGGCTATACACAGGAGCGGATCTTAGAAATCAAACGATCTCGTTTTTGGAAGATCATTTTGGGAAATCAGGACATTTTTTTTACGATGTAGTTAGGGGCAATCACTTTAGCCCAGTACGTCCAAAACGAAAATCAAAATCGGTTGGTGCAGAACGCACATTTGATAAAAACATTTCTAGTGAGGTCTTTATGACATCACGTTTAGATGAAATTTCAGCATCTTTAGACAAGCGAATTCAGCACGCAAACCTCAGCGGCAAAACAGTAACTTTAAAGATTAAATACAGTGACTTTGTTACTCAAACACGATCAAAGACAATGCGTTATTTCACGTCTGACATTAGTATCATCTTGGAAACCGCAAAAGAGTTGTTGTTTCAAGACAAATTGACAAACTCAGTTCGTTTATTGGGGATTTCACTGAGTAATTTTAAAACAGAAACCCAAGAAAAAAAACTGGAGGTACAGTTAAAGCTATTGTTCTGATTAGTCTTTAATGACAGAAACGCGGAGGGTATTTACCATTCCTTTGCTCGCAACAGGCATTGCTAATAAATTCAGAAGGGCATCGCCTTTTTTCACATAGCCTTTTTCTTTAGCAATGTTGTTCACATCAACAACAGTTTCATCTGTAGAAACAAAGCGACTGTAATAATGGCATTTCACACCCCAAAGGAGGTTGAGCTGTGCCAAAATACGCTTGTTTGATGTAAAAACAAGAATAGGTGACGCGGGTCGCCAAGCAGATATTTGAAAAGCGGTATATCCACTGTTGGTTAGCGTACAAATTGCTTTAGCTTCGATTTCATTTGCCATCAAAGCGGCATGGTAACAAGTGGATTTTGTAATAAAACGAAGGTTTTTGTTTAGGGGCGCTTGGTTATATTTCCTAATCAGAGGGGAGTTTTCTACACCAATGACAATTTTACGCATGGTTTGGATGACCTCTACAGGGTGTTTTCCAACAGAAGTTTCACCAGAAAGCATAACAGCATCTGCCCCGTCCATTACAGAGTTTGCAACGTCGTTTACCTCAGCGCGCGAAGGAGTAAGACCTTCTATCATTGACTCCATCATTTGCGTGGCGATGATAACAGGGATCCGCGCGGCTTTTGCCTTAAGAACAAGATTTTTTTGAATTAATGGAACTTCTTCTGCGGGGATTTCTACCCCTAAGTCACCACGAGCAACCATAAGCCCATTACTGTTTTGAACGATTTCATCGATATTTTCAAGAGCTTGAGGCTTTTCGATTTTAGAAATAATGGGAATTTCATATTTACTATGCTCTTTGATCAACTTTTTAAGCGTGAGCAAGTCTTCTTTATGACGGACAAAAGAAAGCGCAATCCAATCGACCTCCTGCCCTATGGCAAAAATAGCATCTTCTACGTCCTTCTCTGTAAGCGCAGGCAAAGACACATCAGTGTTTGGCAAATTCACCCCTTTATTTGACTTTAAGGGCCCACCCTGCACAACCAATGCGGTAACCTCTGATTTTTTGTCAGTTGATTCAATGTCAAAAATCAACTTACCATCATCAAGTAAGATTCGTTCACCTACTTTAACGTCTGCGGGAAACGATTGATAGTTCATGTAAACATGATCGGCAGTTCCCTCTTCAATTTTTTTAGTTGTAAACACAACCCGATCTCCCTTTTCAACAATAACCCCATCCTTCATCTTACCTACTCTTAGTTTAGGACCTTGAAGATCGGCCAACACACACACATTATACCTAAGCTCTTCGTTGAGCTCACGAATTAATCGAATGCGCGTTTCTACCCCTTTATAATCGGCATGAGAAAAGTTGATTCTAAAGACGTTTACCCCCGCAACCATCATCTCACGTATGATGTTTTTGTCTGAACTTGCAGGGCCAAGTGTTGCTACAATTTTTGTTTTTTTGATATCTTTCATCTTAAAAGCTTAGTTGTTGTTTAAGGTGTTTAAAGGCTGTTGGTAGGGAGTAGCAAGATTGAACGTCGGGGATTTGCGCTAATTTTTTCTGTACGGCCTGCGATTCTTCATTACCAACCGAGAGCAAATAATCAACGCCAGTTAATTGTTTGAACAGGTAATGTGTTTCGGCAGAGGAAAACAGAAGATTGTCTTCGGTTGAACTGTCGGCAGATTTCATTTTGTTGCTTATCAAATGCCAATGAACACCCTTTTTTTTGTTTTGATAACTAAATATAGGATAACGCTCACCATTATCCTTTGCACTAAAATCTTCTCCACGTCTTTTTAGATGAACAGGCATCGCTTTGTTGATGTGATAAGCCATTTGATAGTCTGGAATTGGCGTGTGAACACAAATCCAATCTTCTTGTGAGTTATCAATATGAAACGAAAGGGTGTGCTTAATCATCTGTTTTTTTAAGACAAACAAATATACAATTGTAAATGGCTTGGGCGACAAAAAAAAGAGAGACATTATAGATTGTTAAAGATCACGATTTGTTATGTTGAATACTCTCTTTAAACTTAAAATAAGCTCTTTTAGAAACCTTTTCAGTTGCTTTCTTTTTATTTGAATCTCTTGCGGTCGCAACAAGCTGATTGTTGACCAAAAGCTTGGCCTTAAATGCAAGGGTTAAATCCGCGCCAGGATCTTCAAAAACATCAAAAGAGTATGTCATTTTCTGTTTTTGAAACCAGTTTACTAACAGCCCCTTGTGGCTCACAATTTTATCTCCAAGCGTTTCCAAGTCGACATAGGGATCAATGACCTTGTTTTTGACAAAAAAAAGGCATTGTTCAAAACCCGCATCAACAAAAATGGCACCAACCAACGCCTCAAGGAGATTACCATGAATATCATTGCCATACCTGCTTTTTTCAACACGAGACTTTAGCAGAGGATATAACCCCAGAGATTTGCCAACGCGATTTAAAAACTCCCTTCGCACGATTTTAGACCGCATTTGGGTGAGTTCGCCTTCGTCAGCAGAGGGTAAGTTGTTATATAAATAGTTCCCGATTATTGCGCCCAGAACGGCATCACCCAGAAACTCAAGACGTTCGTAGTTTATTTTCTGTCCTTTTTCATCGACCTCTTCAAGAGACCGATGCGTAAAAACGCGTTCAAAAAGATAAATTTTTGTTGGAAGGTAATCAACAATTTCAGAGATGGTATGTTTAAAAGAATGTTTAGGTGATGGCTTTTTTAAAAATGAAATCAGCCGCTTCATAAATCACACGAATTTCCGCATCACCACACAAGCATTATGACCACCAAACCCAAAGGTGTTGCTCATGGCTACATTTACTTCTCTTTTTTGCGCGTTGTTAAAAGTGAAATTGATTTTTGGATCTATACTATCATCATCCGTAAAGTGGTTGATGGTTGGCGGCACAATACTGTGTTTTATTGAAAGTATGGTTGAAATCGCTTCAATTGCGCCAGCAGCGCCAAGTAAATGTCCGGTCATGGACTTCGTGGAGTTGATGTTCATGCTGTAGAGATGCTCCCCAAAAACTTTTTTCAATGCTCCAGACTCAGCCACATCTCCCAAGGGAGTTGATGTTCCGTGCATGTTTACTGCATCAACCTCAGAGGCGCTGATACCAGCGTCTTTTAATGCGTTTTTCATAACAAGAGTCGCCCCATTTCCTTCTGGATGAGGAGCTGTCATATGGTAGGCGTCGGCAGATAAACCGCCACCGATAATTTCACCATAGATTTTAGCGCCTCTTTTTTGAGCGTGTTCGAGAGTTTCTAAGACCAAAGCACCCGCACCTTCACCAAGAACAAAACCATCACGTTCTTTATCAAAAGGACGGGAGGCAGTATTTGGGTCGTCATTCCGAGTTGACAAGGCGTGCAAAGCGTTAAAGCCAGCAACACCAGCAATAGCGACACAGGCTTCAGACCCGCCAGAAACCATCACGTCGGCGTACCCTAAGCGGATATAGTTTAAGGCATCAATCAAGGCATTGGCTGAGGAAGCACAAGCAGAAACAGTCGCAAAATTAGGCCCTTGAAACCCATATTTTATCGAAATCATTCCAGGAGCAATGTCCGGAATCATTTTTGGTATAAAGAAAGGGTTAAAACGAGGAGTTCCATTTCCTGCGGCAAAATCCAGCACTTCGTTTTGGAAGGTTTCAAGTCCACCAATTCCGGCACCCCAAATCACTCCGACACGTGTTTTGTCCAAAGTGTCATGGTTTAAGCCAGCATCGAGAATGGCTTCGTCACTCGCCACCATAGCGTATTGAGTGAACTTATCCATCTTACGCACCTCTTTACGATCAAAATGATCGTTAGGGTCATACCCTTTGAGCTCGCAAGCAAATTGAGTTTTAAATTTTGATGCGTCAAAATAGGTTATGGGTGCACCCCCGCTCTTTCCAGAGACGAGTCCATCCCAATAAGCAGAAACGTTGCTACCTATAGGGGTCAACGCGCCAAGACCTGTTACGACAACGCGTTTTGTTTGCATAAAAAATTATTTACCGCCCTCTATGTATTGGATAGCTTGTCCAACTGTGGCAATGTTTTCGGCTTGATCGTCAGGAATTTGAATATCAAATTCCTTTTCAAATTCCATGATAAGCTCTACGGTATCTAAAGAGTCTGCACCCAAATCGTTTGTGAAACTCGCTTCTGTGACGACTTCGTTTTCATCGACACCTAGTTTATCTACGATTATGGCTTTTACACGTGATGCAATATCAGACATATAAGAAGTTTTTTAATGTTAGTTTGGGGACAAAAATAAGAAAACTTTGGGTCTAACAAGTTAATCACGCAAAAATCTTGCCTGTTTTGTAAATTTACATTGCTTCGTATTCGTACGCGTGACTGATAATCCGTAGGTTTGTACTTGGAATCAAAAAGATGACCAAGCTTCACAAAATTTTGATTTTTGCTTCTGGATCAGGATCAAATGCAGAACAAATCACAAGGCATTTTTCTCCGAATCCTAATGTCGAGATTATGGGAGTGTACTCTAATAACCCTTCAGCCTTTGTACTAGAGCGCGTTAAACAACATGGAGTATTTACTAGCACTTTTGACCGGTCACACTTCACAAATCCAGCCGGATTGCTGGTGGAGCTTTTAGAAAAAAAACCTGATTTAATTATTCTTGCAGGCTTTCTTTGGAAAATACCCTCAGCGATAATTGCTGCATTTCCTAGTAAAATCATCAACATACACCCTTCGCTATTACCGAAATACGGCGGAAAAGGGATGTATGGTGGCCGTGTTCATCAAGCAGTAATAGACGCGATGGATACGGAAAGCGGTATTACCATCCACTATGTCAACGAAGAGTATGATGAGGGTGCAATTATTTTTCAAATCAAGGTCTCTTTATCTTCTTCAGAAACCGCAGAAAGCTTGGCCCAAAAAGTTCACAGCCTTGAACACGAACACTTTCCAAAGCAAATCGAAAAACTACTATTACCAACAGGCAAACGGGTTAATTTATATACCGATGGAGCAGCAAGTGGAAATCCAGGGCCTGGTGGATATGGATTGATTCTGGAGTGGGAAGGCACCCCTTACAAAAAAACATTCGCTCAGGGCTTTATCCACACAACGAATAACAGGATGGAATTAAGAGCAGTCATTAAAGGATTACAAATGTTAAAAGAGGCACCGCTTGACGTTGTTGTTTTCACCGACTCCAAATACATTTCCGAAGCAGTTGAAAAAAAATGGGTTTTTGGATGGGAAAAAAAAGGGTTTAAAGACAAAAAAAACGTTGATCTTTGGATTGCATTTCTCAAGGTGTATAGAAAACACAAGGTTCGTATGCAGTGGATCAAAGGTCACAATCAACACCCAGAAAACGAATGGTGCGATAAAATGGCAGTCAAAGCATCAAAAAACAAAGAAAGCCACATCGAAGACATGGGATATAAACACAAACTAAAAGAATGAGTAATAAAAAAGCAATTATTGTTGGAACATTGGCTTTTGATGAAATCGAAACACCAAGCGGATCGAGCGGAAAAATTTTGGGGGGAGCAGCATCATTTAGCAGTCTTGCCGCGTCATGCTTTGGTGTCGACAGTGCCATTATTTCCATTGTAGGGAAAGACTTTCCAGACGAGTATTTGGATATTTTTCGCAAAAGAAACGTTAACATGGAAGGGGTTGAAATTGATAAATCTGGAGACACGTTTTACTGGAAAGGGCGATATCACACCAATTTAAATCGTCGTGACACCTTGGTCACGGAACTCAATACGCTAGCGAATTTTAAACCGATTGTGCCAGAATCTTTCGTAAAGGCGGACGTCGTTCTGCTTGGGAACTTACACCCAGCCATCCAACACTCTGTTCTGGATCAAATGAAGACCAAAGACACAACCGTTGTTTTGGACACGATGAATTACTGGATTGAAGGTGCTTGGGACGATTTGGTCAAAGTAGTTGCAAAAACAGATATAATTACTATAAACGACGAGGAGGCTTTGCAAATGACAAGCGCAAACAACTTGCTTGATGCTGCAAAAAAAATTGAGTCGATGGGCCCGTCCTATATTATTATTAAAAAGGGGGAGCACGGCGCGATGCTATATCATAACAACCAAACGTTTTTGGCACCAGCAGCACTGCTCGACAATGTTGTTGATCCAACAGGCGCGGGTGATACATTTGCGGGAGGACTTGTTGGGCATTTGGCAAGCAGCCCAATCGTTGACTTTGAAACGATCAAAACGGCAATAGTGTATGGGTCGTCCATGGCCTCTTTTTGTGTCACCGGATTCGGAACAAAATCAATGATAAACGTAGACTTAGAAATGGCATCTAAAAGAGCGAAAGAATTACAGAGCCTAGTGCGTTTTGAGCTGTAATGAAATAAAAAGGAAATGAACCTAACACAAGCCTTACAAATTAACTATTTTTACTGCGATGAGTGACGCGATCAAACACGAATGTGGGATAGCCTTAGTGCGACTACTGAAACCGCTGAGTTATTATCAGGAAAAATACGGAAGTCTATTTTTCGGGATTTATAAAATGTATTTGATGCTTGAAAAACAGCACAACCGAGGTCAAGACGGAGCAGGATTTGCAAGTATTAAACTGGACATGAACCCTGGAGAAAGTTTTATGAGCCGGGTTCGATCATCAGAGTCACAGCCAATCCAAGATGTTTTTAAAACCATTAACGAAGGACTTAACAAAGTTTTTAAGGAGCTCGGAAAAAACAATCTTTCCGATGCCGAGCTTAAACAAGCATATCCGCATTTAGGAGAACTGATGATGGGTCATTTGCGTTATGGAACTTTTGGGAATAACGGCATTGCAAGTGTTCATCCTTTTTTACGTCAAAACAACTGGATGCACCGGAATCTGGTGCTTGCAGGAAATTTTAATTTAACCAATGTAAATGAATTGTTTGAGAACCTTGTCACACTCGGGCAGCACCCAAAAGTCAAGGCAGACACGGTTACTGTGATGGAAAAAATTGGTCATTTTTTAGATCATGAAGTAACCAAAGTTTATAAGAAGTTAAAGAAAAAAGGTTATACGAAACAAGATGCATCACCCATTATTGCGGAAAAACTAAACCTTGTTAAAATCCTTAAAAAAGCCACCAAAAACTTTGATGGTGGATATGTAATGTCTGGCATGTTAGGGCATGGAGATGCCTTTGTGATGCGCGACCCCAACGGTATCCGCCCCGCATACTATTATCAAAACGATGAGTTTGTTGTTGCGGCATCCGAACGGCCCGCAATACAAACGGTTTTCAATGTTCCTTTTGAAGAAATCAACGAAGTTTTACCAGGGCATTCGCTTATTATTAAGAAAAGCGGGAAGACATCAATGGAGCAAATCTTACCGCCAGGCGAACGTAAAGCATGTTCTTTTGAGCGCATTTATTTTTCTAGAGGCAATGATGCAGAAATTTATTTAGAAAGAAAAGCGCTAGGAACTCATTTGTTTCCAAAAGTAAAAGAAGCAGTTGATGGGGATTTCAAAAACTGCGTTTTTTCCTATATTCCCAACACAGCCGAAACGGCTTTTTACGGGCTAGTTGAGTCGGTTCAAGCACACCTAAAAAAGGAAGCCCTATCGATACTTAAAGACACAAACAAACCTTCAGAGCAAGAGCTAGAAAAGGTTTTGAATTGCACGCCACGGACTGAAAAAGTGATTCTGAAAGACGCAAAACTACGAACGTTTATCACCGAAGACAGTAGCCGTGACGATCTGGTTGCTCACATTTATGACATCACATACAAAACAGTACGCCCAACTGATAGCCTTATTGTAATTGACGACAGCATTGTGCGAGGGACAACGTTGAAAAAAAGTATTCTAAAAATTTTAGACCGTCTGACGCCTAAAAAAATTATTATTGTTTCGAGCGCCCCACAAATACGTTATCCCGACTGCTATGGAATTGACATGGCACGACTGGAAGACCTAATAGCTTTCCAGGCAATGCTTTCATTATTAAAAGACCATGACAAGCTAGCAATGCTGGACAAGGTGTACAAAGAAGCTAAGAAACAGATGAAAAAACCGGACGCAGAAGCCATCAACGTGGTAAATACGTTGTACAAGCAATTTACAACAGTACAAATCTCCAATAAAATTGCAGAACTTATCAAAGAAGACGGCATTCAGTCTGAAGTGGATGTGATTTTTCAAGATGTAGAGCAATTACACGAGGCTTGCCCGAACAATTTGGGTGATTGGTATTTCACGGGGGAGTATCCAACGGCAGGCGGCAATCGTGTTGCTAATCAGGCATATATCAATTTTATTGAAGGGAATAAGCAACGCGCATACTAACATTTTTTCCATAAAGAATTGAAGTTTTTTTAAAAACGCATTGGTGTTTAAAAAAAAAAAGTATCTTAGCAGAGCCATAACATAAGTAGGTTAAGTTCATGGTAAGATTTGGGGCAAAAAAGGAGGAGTCTTTCCTCCTTTTTTATTTATATAACTCCAAAAGAAATTTAAAACTTCACATAAACGTATTGGATTTTAAAAAAAAAATGTATCTTAGCAGAGCCATAACATAAGTAGGTTAAGTTCATGGTAAGATTTGGGGCAAAAAAGGAGGAGTCTTTCCTCCTTTTTTATTTTACAAAAAAAAAGAGCCTATTAAGCTCTTTTTCTTTTTTGCAATAAGTTCAAATAAACTATTTAGCAGCCTCGTAATTTTTGGCAATCACACTCCAGTCAATAACATTAAAAAACGCTTCGATATAATCTGGACGGCGGTTTTGATAATTTAGATAATAAGCATGTTCCCAAACATCAAGTCCAAGAATGGGCGTGCCCTCACAAGCGACACCTGGCATAAGAGGGTTGTCTTGGTTGGCGGTTGAACAAACTTCTAAGCGTCCACCTTTATGAACACACAGCCAAGCCCAGCCCGAACCAAATTGTGTAGCAGCGGCCTTACTAAAAACATCTTTAAACTCATCAAACGAACCAAATGCAGTATCAATTTGATTGGCAAGCTCTCCTGAAAGCGCTTTTGGTTCAGGACTCATAACGCTCCAAAACAAGCTGTGGTTGAAAAAACCACCTCCATTGTTTCGAACAGCAGCGTTGCTCATATCTAATGACTCAAGGATATGTTCAATAGACTGCCCTTCAAGTGACGAACCAGCAATAGCAGCGTTGAGCTTTGTGGTATAGCCAGCATGGTGCTTAGAATGGTGAATCTCCATAGTTTGTGCATCAATATGCGGCTCTAAAGAGCTGTAAGAATAGGGTAATTGAGGTAATTCGAAAGACATGTTTTTTTATTTGTGATGAACCACAAATTTATGTAATATTAACTAATTGTGAGCAAGACAAATAATACTTCGAAACTTTTAGCCCAACCGGCGTTTATTATTTATGACGCCTCAGCGGGTTCAGGGAAAACATACACACTTGTTCGGGATTATTTGATGACAGTTCTTGAAAACGAAAACCCAAGGCGATACCAGTCAGTACTTGCAATTACGTTTACCAATAAGGCGGCTCAGGAAATGAAAACAAGAATTCTGGACCAGCTTAATCAGTTTTCTTCTCCGGAGATTCTAAACTCTCCCACAGAGCTTTTTCAAAACGTTGCTCAACATTGTAACCTTAACGCGAAAGAACTACATCATAGAGCATCAAATTTATTATTTCATCTTTTACAACATTATGGCCATTTTTCCATTACTACGATTGACAGCCTAACCCACCAAATTGTTCGCACGTTTTCAAGAGACTTAGGTTTGAGTTCAACATTTGAATTGTTTTTGGAAACGGATCAGTTTTTAGAACAAGCAGTGGACTTTTTGATTGAACAAGCAGGCGACAATGACGAGCTTACCAAAACCTTAAAAGATTTTGTGATTCAGAAAGCAAGTCAGGACAAGTCTTGGGACATTGCTTATGACCTCAACAAAATCGCATCACTTGTGTATAATGAAAACCACTACAATGAACTTCGGCAAATCAGCGATAAAGGCTGGAATGAGTTTAGTGCTTTAGGCAAAGTAATAAGAGGGTTGAGACACAAACATATTAAGAAATTGAATACGTCCTCAAAAGCATTGGCCGAAAAAGTAAGGGAAACACAGGTTGACGAGTCTTTGTTTTCCCATGGAGAACTCATTAAACAGCTTGAGAAAGCACAAGCAAAAGAAATTACAAAAATTCCTAGCCCAAGGTTGGTCAGCCTTAACGATAAAGGGCAGCTTCTTAAAAAAACAGCCTCACAATCTGATCAAAATGCCTTAGCGGCAATACAAAACGAAATTGACGAGTGGATTTATACGACGACACTTGCGTTCAAAGAGCTCGCGTTATTGAATGCAATTGAAGCTCAGCGCGTTCCTTTTTCAACACTTCACGCCATTTACCAAACCACACAGTTGCTTCAAGACAAACAAGACAAACGATTATTAAGTGGGTTTAATGCGTTGATCTCACAAACAATTAAGGATGCACCAGCACCTTTTATCTATGAACGCTTGGGGGTGAAATACAAAAACATTTATATCGACGAGTTTCAGGACACATCCACATTGCAGTGGACAAACCTAATTCCACTTGCAGAGAATGCTCTCTCAAACACAGAAAGTAGCGTCTTGTTGGTTGGTGACGCAAAACAATCTATTTATCGGTGGCGCGGAGGATATCCAGAGCAATTTATACGTTTGTCAAAAGGGGACTCACCCTTTGCAACAAAACCAAAAGTCACAAAACTCCCCATAAATTTTAGAAGTCATGACAATATTGTAATTACAAACAATTCATTTTTTAAAGAAGTAGCAACACAAGTTAAAGACCCAAATTATCAAAATTTATTTATTGAAGGAACCAACCAAAAAACAAGCAATAAAAAAGGTGGTTGGGTTACATTTTCTTTTGTGGAGGGCGACAGTGTTGACGACCGCAAACAATCGTATTTGGAATCAACGTATACACGGGTGTTAGAATGTTTCGATCGAGGATACACCCACAGTGACATTTGTGTGCTAGTTCGCACGAAAAAACAAGGGGTTTTGGTAACTGAATTTTTAACCCAAAAGGAGTTACCAGTAGTCTCAGCTGAAACACTTCTTTTGGCACAAAACAAACAAATCAACTTATTGGTTAGTTTGATTCGGCTTCGAGTGAACCACGCTGACGAGGTAGCGCGTAAAACGGTTTTAGACTACTTCAGGCCTTCTGATAAAGACCCATACTCTTGGTATAAATCTGGGGTTAAGAATTCTGTTGGCAAGCTTATTGATGAAATCAACAAACAGGGATATGCTTTTTCTTTCAATTCTTTTTTGCAAAAAGACTTGTATGAAGCCACAGAATATGCAATTGATTGTTTTAAAATGGCAGCGAGTTTTTCGCCCTATTTACTGGGTTTTTTGGAGGAGATTGTTGAGCAGAGCATTAACAAAGTAGTGAGCGACAAGAATTTTTTGTCCTACTGGAACGAGGCGAAAAGCAGGCTTTCGATAAGGCTGCCCGAAATGATTGAAGCCGTTCAGGTGATGACGATTCACAAAGCGAAAGGACTGGAGTTTCCCATTGTTATTTTCCCTTTTGCGGAGTCAAAACTATACGACATAAAATCTGCCAAACATTGGCTGAGTGTTGATGATGATAAATATGCTGGCTTTTCTTCTTTACTGGTGAGTCTGAACAAGGGTTTTTCAGAAACGAGTGATGAAAACCAGACGATTTATGAGACAGCAAAAGATAAGGCAGCTTTGGATGCCCTTAACACGCTCTATGTTGCAATGACACGACCAGAAAAAGAGCTTCACATATTGAGCTATCAACCGAAAAAAGCGTCACAATCTTATGCGGACTTGTTTGTGAATTACGTCTCAAATGAGTCGGTGGTTCAGCGGAAAGAGAACCAGTATACCGTTGGAGAGCCACTAGTTATCAAGTCAAAACCTTCGAAAACAAAGACTGTTAAAGAGGGTCAATGGGTCACAAACCCCAACCTTGAGGTTGTGTTTCGTCACAACAATCAATTTGCAAACAAAGAGCAAAATAGCGCCATTAATTTTGGGCATGTGTTCCATGAAATTATGTCCCGTATTTACGTCAAAACAGACATAGAGCAAGCGGTTCAGCACGCTTATAATCAAGGTAAAATAAGCGCAGATCAAACCGACAACCTACAAACGCTTATCTCAAAAATAGTGACACACAAAGAGCTGAATCACTTTTTTACATCAAATCACCAGCAGTACAACGAAAGAAGCCTTCTACGACCAAACGGCCCCCCTTTGCGCCCCGATTGTTTTGTTGTTCTGCCAAATAAAAAAGTAGCAATTCTAGATTATAAAACAGGAAAATATCGACCTGAACACGAACATCAACTGTTGGAGTATTCTTCTTTTTTTGAAAAAACAGGCTATGTGGTATGCCAAAAAACGCTCATATATTTAGATAAACGGCTCACATTAAAACATATTTAGTAATTTTGCATCGAAAACTAAACATGGAAGAATGAAACGCCTATCATTATTTACTATTCTACTTACACTAAATGCATCACTATTAAGCGCACAATCTGTTACCAATCCTTGGCAAATTACGCTTGGTGCCAACGCCGTTGAATTTTACGAAAGACAGTCTATTCAGTACCAAACAGGGAATGACGGAATTCAATTTGACGATAAAATTAACTACTCAAAGTATCTATCTTATTTGGAGATATCCAGACACCTAGGGAAAGGCATTTCTTTTAACATAGCAGGGTCTTTAAATCAGGTTGAAAGAATTACAACAACTCCTTCTGAAAATCCAGACCTGTATTATAGCTTTGAAGGCGGGCTCACCTTTTCTTCCACAGCATTTTTGAACACAGGAAGACTCGATCCAACCTTGTCACTAGGGGCGGGTTATACCAACATTAATGATTATGATCACACGACAGCTAACTTTGGGCTTGGCTTGAAATTTATGTTTGACAAAAGCTTTGGACTGACACTAAAAGCGAATCGAAAAATTTTCTCAAGAGATGTAAGCAAATTAATTGGCAAATCAGAAGATAGTGGAGACTATGTGAACCAGTTTATTTTTGGATTTAGTTATTCATTTGGAAATGGTGATTCAGATCGTGATGGCGTAAAAGACGATGTAGATGCTTGTATAAACACACCAGGACTTCCAGAGCTTAATGGATGCCCGGACAGCGATGGTGATGGCGTGCGAGACAGCCAAGATGACTGTCCAGACACACCAGGATTAGCAGCTCTTGCAGGATGTCCTGACTCCGACGGAGACACTGTTGCTGACAAGTATGACAAGTGTCCAGAAGTTGTAGGGAAGCCAGAATTAGAAGGTTGCCCAGATGCGGACGATGATGGGGTTATTGATGAAAAAGACGACTGCCCAGAAGAATTTGGACCTGTGGAAAACAATGGTTGTCCATGGTCTGATCGTGACGGAGACGGAGTGTTAGATAAAGACGATAACTGCCCAGATGTTGCGGGAACTTCTAGCAATGCAGGTTGCCCAGAGTATCCTTTGGAAGCCTTAGAAAAGTTGTCAGTTAAATTTATTTCCGATTCATTTGATATCGACCCAGCTTTTGAGGCACAGCTTGCAGAGGCATTCCGTATCATCGAATCAAATAGCACGGCTAAGATTATTATTGAAGGTCACGCTGATGCAACAGGGAATGATCAAATTAACGTTCCACTTTCAGAGTTGAGAGCAAGCCAAATATTAGATTATTTGGTACGTGCCGGAATTGACCCTGATCGATTAAGCATTGTTGGTTATGGATCTTCACAGCCGAAAGGAGACAACAGTACAGCAGAAGGACGCTCTCAAAACAGACGCGTTGACTTTTCGGTTGAATAAGGGCTAAGCAAAATAAAACGAGATATAAAACGCGGTGTACTCACCGCGTTTTTTTATTTTTATTGTTTGATGAACAAGACCTTTTTAAACGAAGTAGCTACCTCAGTGGCAAAACACAACTGGGGGGGTCTTTGTTTTATTGTCCCCAATAAGCGCTCAACGCTATATCTATCCCAAGCGATTTCATTTCAACTGTCACAGCCGACGATTGCACCAGAGATTTTTGACATTGACAGTTTTGTTCGAGACCTTTCAGGTTTGGAATCACCACCAAAAATGGAATTAATGTTTACTTTATATGACAGTTATTGTCAGGTAGTAGACGAAAAGCAACGTGACGATTTTATCACCTTTTTGGGCTGGGGGGAAACCTTGTTGAGCGATTTGGACTCGATTGACAGAAACCTTCTCGACAAAAAAGAGGTGTTTGCATTACTTGCGGGACTGCAAGAAGTCAAAGCTTGGGGCTCAGACGACAACGATTTGGTCAAGCGTTATCTTCACTTTTGGAAAGAGCTTCCTAAAATTCATCGTCTCTTTTCGGAAAGTCTTAGGGCAAAGGGAAATGGAACAGCAGGGATGCTATATAGAGAAGCTGTTCGAAACCTAGAAGTCTTTCTGGACACTCACCCAACAAAAACCTTCATCATATGCGGATTCAATGCATTAACAGAAAGTGAATCAAGCTTATTCCAGTCTATACTTGCTCAAAACAGAGGCGAAATCTATTGGGATGTGGACAAAAAGTTTTTAGGCAACCCAAGAGAATTATCAACCCACTATATGTTGTCTTATAAAAATCAATGGCCTTACTATACAAACAAACCGTTTTTAGGGGTTCACGACTCTTTTAGTCAACACAAACAGATTGAAGTGATTGAAACATCAGGTCGCATCGCTCAAGCAAAACAAGTTGGCACAATTCTTTCAGATCTCGCCAAGGAAGACCCCAATTGGGAACGCGTTGCGGTTGTTTTACCAGACGAAAAACTTCTCAACCCAACGCTCCATGCATTACCGCCGCAAATCGACAAGCTTAACATTACCATGGGGCAGCCCCTAAAAAGCCAACCCGTTTCGGTATTGATTGAAGCGCTGTTCGACATGCACATAAATGTCACTAAAAAAGGATTTTATTACAAACACATTGAACAGGTTTTAGGACACCAAGACGTTCGGCATTATTGCAAACAACATCAACTTTCAGATCCAGCGCACGCTATACAGTCACTAATCGATGGCAATTACCGCTTTATCACTGGAGATAAGCTGTGTGAAATGAGCGAAGCCATACAGGCATTCGCCTTCCTGTTTTCCCATTGGACGAGTCCTAAGCAAGCGGCAGGCAATATATGTAAAGCATTAAAAATGCTGTTGTCAGCGGCGAGCGAAAAGGATTATCGTCAAGTTGAATCCTTACATCAACTTGTTGTCCTATTTCAACAACTTGAATTACAACTCAACACCCATGCTTTTATTGATCAGCTCCCCACATTAAGAGCAGTTTATAATGCACAAATTGGGTCACAAAAACTCAGCTATATAGGTGAGCCTTTGGAAGGGTTGCAAGTCATGGGGATGTTAGAAACGAGATTATTAGATTTTGATACGGTCATATTGACACAAGCAAATGAAGGCATTCTTCCCGCAAAAACGGTTGACGACTCATGGATCCCCTTTGACATTAAAAAACATTTCGGCCTTCCCACGCGGGACGAAAAAGACGCTATTTTCTCTTATCACTTTTTTCGATTGATGTACCGTGCTAAAAGGATTTTTATCTTGTACTCTGCTCATGGTGATTCACTTGGCGGCGGAGAAGTAAGTCGGTTTGTGCGCCAGTGGTCGTATGCACGCCCTGCATCACACCAATTGAGGTTTTATACCCAAAAGCTAAACGTGAAAATTCCCATAAGAGGACCGCTTACTCTCCCCAAAAGCACGGCAGCAATAGCTAGACTTCATGGGATAGCCGAAAAGGGCTTATCGGCAACATCATTGACCAACTATATCACTGATCCAATACGCTTTTATAATAATAATTTGCTCAAAATCTCGGAAAACGAAGAGATCCAAGAGTCGATTGCTTACCACACGCTAGGAACCGTAATCCACGATAGTCTGGAAGAGCTTTATAAGCCTTTTGTTGGCTCATTTCTTTCCATTGAAAACTTGGAGATCATGCAAAAAAAACTCCCAGAAACTTTACGCAAACACTTTGTTGCTCAGCTTGGAAAGGAGAGTCACACAAGCGGAAAAAACCTATTGCTTTTTGCTGCCGCTGAGCACAACATGAAGCGCGTATTGCAAGCAGACATCAACGACATTTCTTCTGGATCAATAATTGAACTTTTAGGAGTCGAAGAATATCGGAAAATCACTCGGTCATACAGCGGTATTGAACACCCGATTACTTTTCATGGCATCATTGATAGAGTGGATCGTAAGGACGGGGTTCTACGTATTTTGGATTATAAAACAGGGAAAACAGAACGCTCAGAAGTTACTCCCAATGAGATTGCAGATTGTATGGCTGACGCTAAATACAGCAAGGCCTTTCAGGTTTTGTTTTATAGTATGTTATGGTCTGCCAAAGATTCAATAGACAAGCCTTTTCAAGCAGGAATTATTTCGATAAAAAACATGGGCAGCGGCACACTATTGCTTGGCCTAGGTCCAGGGAGAAACAAACGAACAGAACTTCTTAAAAGTGATCTTCTTGCTTTTGAGGAATCCTTGGAGAAACTGATCAGAGAATTATTTGATCCGAAAACTCCCTTTACAGAAGCAAACTAGTTCGGGCTGCTTGTACGCACCACACCAATTCCACAATAGAGATAGGCAAAAGATTGCAGGCCTAAATAGACCCATAAGATTGGCAATAAAGACGGAAGGTTTTCCATGACCTCGTCAAGTGCAACAAGCTCATCGTCGCTGAGGTCGTTAATGGCTGGGTTTTCAGCAAGAGCATTCTCTAAAATGGCGGGGTCGAGATTGGCATACGTCAACCAAAAAACAAACACCATCAAAGCGATAAGCCCTGCTAAAGCCGCATAAACGATTATGGCATAGGAAAGCACTTGTTCGAAGCCTGCAACAGCTTCGCCCACAGATATTTTTTTTCGGGTTGACCATAACCAAAAAGGAACAAGTCCTGAAAGGAGCACCAAAACAACAGACCCATTAAGGAGATATTGTACAAACTGAAAAACAGCGAGGGTTAGCGCGATGTAAAAAATGATGTTTTGGTTCTTGCTTAATGACATGTTTACCGGTGTTTAGATTTCGTAAAAATACATAAAAACCCAAACCTTTTTGTTGGATTAGAAACAGCAAAAATGATATCTTTGTCGCATGGGAGTAGGAGGAGTATTTTTAGCGAGTATTGCATTATGTGTCGGGATTGCTATTGTTGTAGAGATCGTCGAGCGCATTAAATAAATGAATTTTTTTAAAAGCTTGGTTTTTCTTCAGTGTCCAAAGTGTCGCCAAGGAAAAATGTTTTCAAACCCACCTTATAGCTTTAAATCTATTTCATCATTACACCAAAACTGTCCCAACTGTAGAGTTTCTTTTCAGCTTGAACCTTCGTTTTTTTACGGATCCATGTACGTTTCATATGCTATAGGCGTGGCGATTGGGGTTGCAGTCTTCGTTATATTATTTTTGCTTGGGTATGGCAAGAAGCCACTCACAATTTTTGGCGCAATATGTTTAGCCATAGTTACTTTATCACCTTACGTTTACCAGCTTTCAAAAGTAATCTGGGCAAGTTTTTTTATTTCCTTTGACCCAAAAAGGGGTGCCAAAAACCACCCTTGATAAGTAGTGGTAGGACGAACGAGTTTAAAAGAATCACCAACCGATTTAGGACGATTAAAATTAGCTGATCTAAAAGAAGAAGAGGTGCGGAGGGTTAATTTACATAGATTAGCACCACTAAAAACAATACGATGAAGAAACTATTTTTATTTTCTATACTTACTTTTTTATTAATTGGTTGCTCACCTACAATTAATCAGCCCCTTTTTTCTAAAAGCAATAACCCAAAGGAGTTAATCAAATCAAAATATGGCGAACCGTCATCAGTTATGCTAACAAACGATGGCAGAGAGATTTGGGAATTTGATTTCAGGAGTCCTATAAAAAGTAATCGGACTGTTATATTTGATGGCAACAATAGCATTTTGGAAAATAAAAAACATTACAAGGTATTCCATATGGTTACTGGACTAAATAAAAGCGGCTATATTTTTATAGGTCTACTTTTCGGTTTTTATTTTATCAATGGTCCAATAAAACCAATAGGATGAAGAAACGATACTAATTCACTTGGGTAGTGTTTACTACAACTCTAATTTTTAAAAGAGATAAACGCCTACAAAGTTTAAAGCTCAATACTGGATATGTATGTCTTATAAACTTTGATTAATCAAGTTTTTTCAAAAGCTTTATTCGAAGGTAAATTCCAAAATGCTTGATAAGCATGAAAAAGTGCCATATATGTGGCAAAGAATACCTCAAAAGATTATTTTTGCACCAATTACTTTAACTCAGGTCCTATAGCTCAGTTGGTTAGAGTAGCTGACTCATAATCAGTTGGTCCCTGGTTCGAGCCCAGGTGGGACCACTGCTAACTCCCTGACAATCAGGGAGTTAGTTATTTTTAGACCCCTTTGGCCTCCAATCCCAAACAACAACATTCCAATCACTGTTTCCATAGTGGAGTGTTCCAACCGGTTTGAAACCAGCTTTTATATGCGTCCTAAACGAAGCAAGATTTTCCGTATCGACATCGGTTACGGCAAATGGGTAATGGTCTTTATAGGTGTTTTTAAACGTTCTGTAAAGTTGCTGTGACACCCCTTGCCCTCTCACTTCTTTGGCCACGCACAACTGCCCAACCACAAGGTATTCGAAATCACCAATTCGTTTTCCACAAAAGGGGATGTCATTAATTTGATCTGACAAATCGTTGAGTAAAGGATGGTTTCTGAGTAAAGATCGCTCTGTAGCAAGTGCATAACCGACCACTTTGTTCTTTTCTTTTGCTATAATAGCAGGGGTAGAGGAGTTCATGTTGTGTAAAAACGCTTCAGAATAACACGCCGTGACAAAGCCGTCAATGGCCGAATCTTCTACATTCTCTTTTAGGTTTAGACTCTGTAATTGACGAATCTGTTGTATTTCGTTATCCGAATTGGCAAGACAAATTTTCATAATCAAAATAGTTTATTCATTACACAGCCCATCAACTTCAAACATTCCGTCAACGCTGTAAATGATGCCGAAGGTTATTCACGGTGTGTTTTCAAGCCTCTTTCCATACGAGTTTCCCTCAATCGAACAAAGAAGCAAAACAAGCGATGATCCGAACAGAAGGCGTTGGATGATTGTCCTATTTAATCCCTTTTAGGATGAGTGTTCCAGCCCAGTCTTTTTTTGCACCAAAACGCAAGGAGTTCACATTTTTAAAACCAGCTTGCTTGAACATCTTCACCCATGTTTTTTCAGACATCAGGCGCATAATAGAGATGTCACAGTCATGGGGCCAAGAGTGTGAAACTTTATTTTCCTCATAAAAATCCAAGCCAACGATCAAAAGCCCACCAGGCTTCAACCACGAAGAATATATGTTATGAAGAAAAGCAGCGGGGTCATCGAGGTAATAGATGACCTCCATAGAGTGAACAACATCAACAGCAGAATTTGGCTTCCATTGAGACAAATCGGCACAAACATATGAGTTGGCAGCGTCTAAGCGGCGTGCTTTGTCAACCATTTGTTTGGCACCATCAACGCCAAACGCGTTTACACACTCAGGGTATTTTGCGGCCTGACGAACAACCCAGCCATTTCCACAACCTGCATCGATAAACGAAAATTGTTTTTGGTCACCGATTGCAAGATCAAGCATATGGTTTACGGCTGGCTCATGACCTTTTGCCATCTTTTCGTCGCGACCACTTTCGGCCCATTCACCAAAAACATCAGTAGGGATACGTTTCATAAAAAAAGAATTGTAAAGCCTTATACTGTACAGGTCATGTCTTCTCCACAACATAGAGGAGATTTAATCATTCCCTCACAGCTTGGACATTGAGAAACCTGAACCTCTGAGCCATCATCAACAGTGATTGTATTGTTTTTAAGTGGAGTGTCGCATTTGGCGCAGCTCGCGTTGACCGCCATGTTACATTGATTACAAGAATATGTTGCCATTGGATGTGTTTTTGTAAATATACAAGATTACAGGATCAAACAAAAGTTGGGGGATAAACCAACTGAAACGATCATACAATATAAATGTCCAAATCACTGCTGCAAATTGTTTGGTAAACAAGGACTCGTAATACTCAACTACGCCAACTTCAACGGGTGAAACACTACAGCCATTTTTTGCCACGGATAGATAACATTCAATAATCAATCAATTTTCTATCTTTAAAAAAAAGAAAACTTGGTTGAAATCGAACGAAAGTTTCTCGTCGTATCACTTGAGGGGTGTTTGGAAAAATCCACAGAGAAAATAAAAATGGTTCAGGGGTATCTATCTTTTGACCCAGCAAGAACGGTTCGTGTGAGAATAACAGACACACAGGCATTTATTACGATTAAAGGCAAGTCGAACAAGAAAGGGGACACACGCCTTGAATGGGAAAAGCAGATTGCAGTTAAAGAAGCCCAACATCTTCTCACATTGTGTGTAGGGTCCCAGATTAAAAAAACACGACACCTTGTACCACATCAGTCACATGTGTTTGAGGTAGATGTTTTTGAAGGAGATCACACGGGCTTGGTAATTGCTGAAGTTGAATTATCTTCTAGTGAAGAACATGTTGATTTACCCCACTGGATAGGAAAAGAAGTTACAGGAGACTCACGCTATTACAACAGCTCATTAGCCCAAAAATTGGATTAAAGGACTAAAGGCCTAAGTCCTCCAGATCAACTGCGGATTCTGCTGTATTTTTTTGCCTCAACCTGGCTAGGAGGTCACAGTCTAATGGAATGTTTACTCTTTCGGGGGCAGGAAAAGAATCAAGAGAAACTTCCAACAAAGGGTCTTCATAAAGCTTTTTCATATATAACGCCCAGATGGGTAAAGCCATGGTGGCCCCTTGTCCGTAAGCAATCGAACTAAAGTGTGTTGCACGGTCTTCTCCGCCGACCCAAACACCAGTCACTAGATTGGGAACCATACCGATAAACCAACCGTCACTTTGGTTTTGCGTTGTTCCAGTTTTACCTGCAATTGGGTTTGTGAATTGATAGGGATACCCTGTGACTACCGTTCCGAAAGTTGGGTTGTTTTGTTCCGCACCTTTGTGTCTCAGCCGGATGCCAGAACCAGCTTCTGTTACTCCTTCCAGCAACTTAACGGTGACATAGGCAGACTCAGCACTTAACACATCCTTGGTTACGGGTGAAGCTTCAAAAAGCACAGTTCCGTTTTTGTCTTCCACTCGGGTAACCATCACAGGGCTTACATAAATTCCTTGATTGGCAAAAGTGCCATAAGAAGCAACCATTTCATAGACACTAAGGTCAGCAGTTCCTAGTGCAATAGAGGGAACACTAGGGATTTTTGAAGTAATACCAAGATCAGCGGCGAGCTTGCTAACGGGCCCTGGACCCACCTTGTCGATCAGGCGTGCACTAATGGTATTTACAGAATTTGCCAAAGCGTTTTTTAGAGTACGCATACCGGTGTATCGATCGCCAGAGTTTTTTGGACACCACGCCTCATGCGCACCAAACTTTTTTGCCTCTACACAATAAAAACCGTCGGGGAAGGAATCACATGGGGAAAGCTTAAGTTGATCGATAGCCGTTGCGTAAACAAAAGGTTTAAACGTAGAACCAATTTGCCGCTTCCCTTGGTAAACATGATCAAACTGAAAGTGTTTATAATTGATACCGCCCACCCATGCTTTTACATGACCAGTTTGGGGATCCATGGACATCATGCCAGACCGTAAAAAGTGTTTATAGTAACGAATCGAGTCAATCGGACTCATCAACGTATCGACATCTCCTTTCCAGCTAAAGACTTTCATCGCTGTTTTTTCTTCGAAAGCGTCTTTTATTTCATCTTCCGTTTTTCCCGCAAGCTTCATTTTTCGCCAACGTTCTGAACGTTTCATGGCTTGCTCCAGAAGCCGTTCGATTTCTTTTTCACTAATATCAAGAAAAGGAGCAGTGGGGTTCCATCGTGGGGTATTTTGTTCAAAAAAGGCTTTTTGCAAGTTTGACATATGCTCCTCAACAGAATTTTCAGCATAAGTTTGCATACGCGAATCAATGGTTGTGTAAATGGTTAATCCGTCTAGGTATAAATTGTAGTACTCGCCATTTGGCTTTGGGTTTTCGTTAATCCAATTGAGCATAAATTGACGGAGATAAGCACGGAAATAAGTTGCCAACCCCTCGCGATGAGACTGGGGGTTAAACTGAATACGTAATGGCAACTGACTCAAAGAGTCAACCTCTGGCAAGGTCAACATCTCATTGCGCAACATTTGTTGAAAAACAATATTTCTTCTAGAAACAACGAGTTCTGGTCTGCGCAATGGATTGTAGAGGGACGAGTTTTTAAGCATACCCACTAGCATTGCCGACTCTTCAAGTAAAAGATCAGAGGGCTCTTTGGAAAAGTAAATATTTGCCGCCGAACGCAAACCATCTGCATTGTAATTGAAATCATAAAGATTTAAATACATGGTCATGATTTCCTTCTTTGAATAGCGCCGTTCTAACTGAACGGCAATTACCCATTCCTTAATTTTTTGGATAATAGCATCGAGGGTATTTCGTGATCGAACTCCAGTGAAGAGTTGTCGCGCCAGTTGCTGAGAAACGGTACTTGCACCTCCTTTTTCACCCAAATAGGTAACCGCACGCAGCGTGCTTCGCGCATCAATTCCAGAGTGACTGTAGAAACGTTCATCTTCTGTCGCAATAAGGGCATTGACCAAGTCATTAGGAATTTCCTCATAGTAAAGAGGTGTTCGGTTATCGTTGTAATAGAACTTCCCTAACACTTTGTTATCAGACGAAAATATTTGAGTTGCGAGATTCGTTTTGGGGTTTTCCAGTTGGCGAAATTCGGGCATTTCCCCAAGTAGTCCCAAGCCAGCAGCAGAGAAAATACTAACGATGATCAGAAGGATAGACATAAAGGCCCCCCAAAAGAAGCGTACATATACTTTATAAGTTCCTACAGTTTTTTTGGATTGCTTGCTTTCTTTTTTAGAGCTCATTCTTTGACAGTGATTTGTTCAATTCCAAGACCAACATCAGTAATTCCTTTTAACACAGAAATTGGATTGGCTTTTTCGTTATGTCGCATAGCTGGCCGTACATGTAAGTGGTATTCTCCAACTACAGAAAAAACGTGTTTTTCTTTATACCATAACTTACTCTCTTTGACGAGTAGACCTTCTCCTAGCCATTCACCATTTGGCTGTGCCAAGCGATAGGACAATGTGTCAACAACTTGATGTCCCAAGGGGTCTTCCAGTTCAGTAATGATATGGATATTTGCAAAAGGGTATGAATCATTATTTCGCAAATACAAAAAGAGGTTCATTGGCGTGTCGACTTGGCTTGGTGTAAACGTAAATGTGGTAGGGTTGTCTTGTTGCCATCCATCGGAAAAAGAAGAAAAATATAAACTTTCATTGCCTAAAGAGCAGCTAGCAATAGCCATTACAAATAGACTGTAATAAAGTGTTCTCAAGAATTTAAAGTGTCTGTTCATTTTAAGTGAGCATATGATTACTTCTTCATAAATGCTAGAGATTCGGAGCGTCCTTTTTTAAAGATATTATTGCTGTTTTTGGCCCCTTTCCTCAGCCGTTTTTGTTCGTCTTCGGGAAGCTGAACAATATCTGAACACTCTTTTGAACAGCAACTGTGATGGGCTTCAGCACAAGAGGAGCATTGAATAAACAACAAATGACAGGCCTCGTTTGCGCAATTGACATGAGTGTCGCAAGCACAACCACATTGATGACAAACAGCAATCACCTCCTCAGAAATTTGCTCTGCTCTACGTTGGTCAAAAACAAAGTTTTTGCCCCGAAACTTGTTATCAAGACCTTGGGACTTGACTTGTCGGGAGTATTCAATAATTCCACCCTCCAATTGATATACATTTTCAAACCCTTTATGTTTGAAATAGGCGCTGGCTTTTTCGCAACGGATTCCCCCGGTACAATACATTACTATTTTTTTATCTTTTTTGTGTGGTGTAAGGTCATCTTCGATCAGCGGTAGAGAGTCGCGAAAGGTGTCCACGTCGGGGGTGATGGCCCCTTCAAAATGCCCAATCTCACTTTCATAATGGTTACGCATGTCAACCAACATGGTGTCGGAAGCTGCAATTAGCTCATTAAAAGACTTTGCACTGACATGAACTCCACACTTCGTCACATCAAATTCATCATCGTTTAGCCCATCGGCTACGATTTTTTCTCGAACCTTGATTTTGAGTTTTAAAAAAGATTTGTTGTCTTGTTCGACGGCAATATTGAGCCTTACATTATTGAGAAACGAAATCTCGTCTAGGTGCTTTTTAAAGGAATCAAAATTTTGAGCAGAAACCGAGAGTTGCGCATTGATTCCTTCTTTAGCTACATAAATGCGGCCTAAAACGCCTAGTTTGTTCCAATGTATAAAAAGGAAGTCCCGAAACAATTTCGGATTTTCGATGTGTGCGTATTTGTAGAACGATAACGTCAGCCGTTCTTGTCCAGCCTGATCGATTAATTGGGAGCGTTCTTCCGCACTTAATGTGTTGTACAGTTGCATGCTATACGTATTAAGATTGTTTGACAAAGGTACAAATTTAAAAAACGCAGTTTAGGGGTTTATTTTTACGTCTAAAATTGTACTTTAGAGACTTCAAAAAACGACATTATGGCAAACGAAAAAGACGCAAAATTAAAAGCTCTCCAACTAACGTTAGACAAGCTAGACAAGGCCTACGGAAAGGGAACCGTTATGCGCATGAACGATGAAGCGCTACAAGAAGTAGAAGCGATTTCTTCTGGGTCATTGAGCTTGGACGCGGCACTCGGCGTGGGCGGATATCCAAGAGGACGTGTCGTTGAAATTTATGGTCCAGAATCTTCGGGAAAAACCACGTTGACTCTACATGCGATTGCGGAATGCCAAAAAAGTGGAGGAATTGCGGCTTTCATTGACGCGGAGCACGCTTTTGACAGATACTATGCCCAAAACTTGGGGATTAATATCGATGAGCTTATCGTTTCGCAACCCGATCATGGAGAGCAGGCTCTGGAAATTGCAGACAACCTTATTCGTTCAGGGGCTGTAGACATTGTTGTTATTGACTCGGTAGCAGCACTGACGCCAAAAAGTGAGATTGAGGGCGAAATGGGAGACTCCAAAATGGGGTTACACGCCCGCTTGATGTCGCAAGCCCTTCGAAAACTAACAGCTTCAATTAGCAAAACCCAATCCACAGTCATTTTTATTAACCAATTGCGAGAAAAAATTGGCGTGATGTTTGGCAACCCAGAAACAACAACAGGGGGTAATGCACTTAAATTTTATGCGTCTGTTCGTTTAGACATCCGCCGTTCCACACAGATTAAGGATAGCCAAGGCGGAATCAACGGAAACCGAACGCGTGTTAAAGTCGTTAAAAATAAAGTTGCCCCGCCTTTTAAAAAGGTCGAATTTGATATTCTTTATGGAAAAGGAATTTCCAAAAACGGTGAGATATTGGACATTGGAGTCGAGCAAGAAATCATTCAAAAAAGCGGCTCTTGGTTTAGCTATGGAGACACCAAGCTTGGTCAAGGACGCGAATCCGTCATCAAGCTACTGGAAGACAACATGGAACTTGCGGAGGAAATCGAAACAAAAATTCGTCAAAGCTACACAGAAGAAGAATAGCTAAGAATACCCTTCCTTTTCTAATTGATCACTAAAGAACTGATAGGTCTTTTCTTTTAACGATTGAATGTCTTTTGACGTTAAGCCCTTGGTGTCTATTGCGGGGTGGACAGTTGCCCGAAGAATCCCTGGACTTCCCACCCAATAGTTAAAAGAAAACTGAAAGGGAAAGCGCTTTTTACAATCGGGCAGTGTGATGGGAATAATAGGAATTTGGCATTGTATTGCAAGACTAAAAGCACCATTTTTAAAAGGCGCGAGGTACACATCGGGGCTTGGAACAAGACCTTCTGGATAGATGCACATGCTATAGCCTAAATCGATCTTTCGTTGTGCATTGGAGTAAACACTTTTTCTACTTTTTGCGCTATCACGATCGACAAGCACTGCCGCCCGACTGTAGATGTACCCAAAAATGGGAAGTCGTTGTAGCTCTGCTTTTCCAACAAACACAAAAGGATTTTTGACAACCATCAACATCAACATAATGTCAATCATACTCAAGTGATTGGCTACAAACATGTAGCTTTTGTTGTTGTCGAGTTTTTGATAATATGAGAACTTTGGCCAAAACCCCATTCCATAAAGGATAATTGGCGACCAAACGTTCCGTCCAAGCCAAAACACGTATCGATACCAGGACTCTCGTTGTAGAGCGACGATAAGTATAGGTAAACAGATGATAACGCCAAAGCAGGCCAAGACATAAAACCAAACATTCCAAAGACCGTAAAGCCCTTTCTGAATAAATTTCAGCATGGGCTAAAAGTACTAATTTGAAGATAAACCAAAACACTTACCTTTGTAAAAGAGTAAAACCTAGAAAAAACATGGCTCGCATTTTAACAGGAATCCAAAGTACGGGGACCCCACATTTGGGTAATCTACTCGGCGCGATATTACCCGCTATAGAGATGGCAAATCAAAGTAAAGAAGAATCTTTTTTGTTCATTGCTGACTTGCATGCGTTAACACAAATTAAGGATGCCGAAAAAACCAAAGAAAACACTTATGCCACAGCGGCGGCTTGGCTTGCATGTGGCCTAGACCCTAAAAAAACATGTTTTTATCGTCAGTCTGATGTGTCACAAGTCACCGAATTGGCGTGGTATTTAAATTGCTTTTTTCCTTACAGCCGACTTAGTTTGGCACACTCCTTTAAAGACAAATCAGAACGATTGGAGGACGTAAATGCAGGTCTCTTCACCTATCCAATGCTGATGGCGGCTGACATATTGCTCTATGATGCCGATCAAGTTCCGATTGGTAAAGATCAGCTTCAGCACTTAGAAATGACAAGAGATGTTGCCAATCGATTTCATGCTCAATACGGCGACACCTTTGTGCTTCCAGATGCCGTATTGCGAGAATCAAACATGTATGTATTGGGGACAGATGGTGGAAAAATGAGTAAATCAAAGAACAATATTATTGACGTCTTTTTGCCCGAAAAAAAACTACGGAAACAGGTGATGGGAATCGCCACGGACAGTACGCCATTGGAGAAACCCAAAGACCCAGACAACTGTACTGTTTTTTCACTGTTCAGCATGGTATCAACAGAGAGTGAAACCCAGCAATTACGCAAACAGTATGAGGCAGGTGGTTTTGGCTATGGCCATGCAAAACAAGCCCTTTTCGAGGCTTTGCTCACAAAGTTTTCATCGCCTCGCACTCGCTTTGACGAATTGATGGAACAGCCCGAAAAGATGGAAGAAACTTTACAACAAGGTGCTAAAAAAGCACAACAAATTGCAGCCCCTGTACTTGCACGTGTTAGAAGTCGTTTGGGATTTAGCTAACACTTTTTAAAGTGCTTTCCCGCCATTGGCCGAACGAGCCCCATCATTTCTAATTCAAAAAGTAAAGATGCTGCTTTTCCGACAGGGCACTTGCCTTCAAGAGCAATTAGATCAATGTGTTTTGGGGATTGATTCAAACATTCTAACACTGTTTTTTGCTCTTCATTTAGTGTCTGAAACAAGCCTGTTTGACGTGTAACCAAATCTTCAGGTTCGGGACTCCACCCCATTATTTTAAGAACATCTTCAGGGTTGTCGAGCAAATGTGCAATATCTCTTTTGATCAACTGGTTACACCCCAAATGAGTAGGGTAGTTGGGTGTTCCAGGAACCGCAAAAACCGTACGGTTATAATCAAAGGCCATGCGCGCAGTCACCATTGCACCGCCTCGCAAGCGAGATGACATCACAATTGTGGCGTGTGACAAGCCAGCTATAATTCGGTTTCGTCTTATAAAATATCCAGGATGTATGGTAGAGTCAAGAGCGTGCTCCGTTAAACAACCTCCTTGTTGTTCAATTTTAGATTTTGTTTTTTGATGAAATGATGGATAACATTGAGTAACCCCATGGGCGAGACAAGCATAGGTTTTTAGCCCCGTGTTTAGTGCTGCACGATGAGCACAAATGTCTATTCCTTCGGCAAGGCCAGAGACTATAATTGGGCGAACGATTTTAAGGGTGTCGATAAACTTTTCGGTAAGAGATAAAGCGTCTTTGGTTGGAGTTCGTGTGCCCACTATGGAGATTGTCTTGGTCGCTTTGGGGAATCGCTCACTTTTGTAAAACAGCAAAAGAGGGCCATCATAAATGTGATTGAGATGAATGGGAAAATCCTCGTCTCTAAAGTCCATATATTGCACTTTGTTTTTTTCGCTCTTCTTCCAATTGTCATCTGCTTTTTGACGAACATTTTTCACATTGATTTTCTGCCATAGATTTTTTCGGACTCCATCAGGCACGGATCTGTTTTTTTGATGCCGATTAAAAACCTCTTCCGCACTTCCAAATTGATGAATTAACTGACGAGCAATTGGCGAACTAATACCAGGATGAGAGAGTAATGAAAATAAAGCAGGGGAGTCTTTCATTATTTGGGGATTTGTGCTAAATTAATAAACCTATTGAATTTGAAAGATTCAAATGGGAAAACATAAAAAAAGTATTATTTTTGAATATGCAACTAACCAAACACATCAGCCACTTACTTTATCGATACGATTGTGTCACCGTGCCAGGTTTTGGTGCGTTTTTAGGGACACCAACATCAGCAAAGATTGACACAAAAAACGAAAAGATCTATCCGCCAACAAAACAAATTTCTTTTAATAGTCAATTGCAATCGAATGATGGGCTACTTGCCAATGCAGTTTCAATTGACCAACAAACAAGTTATGAGCAGGCCGTTCGCTTGATCCACAAAGAGGTTGTTGGCTGGAAAGCGATGTTACATAATGGCAAAAAAATTAACCTAGAGCGTTTGGGGCACGTCCATCTCAATGCAGAAAAAAACATGGTTTTTACCCCTTCAAAAGACCACAACCACTTAGCGGATTCTTTTGGGTTATTTCCAGTTAAGGCTCAAAAAGTGGACCGAACGAAACTCCTTAAAGGGACACCTAAGGTGATTGATTTTTCGGAAGACAAAAAACAAAGTCAGTCGCAAACCAAAAATCCTTTAAATCACGTAGCTGCTGCTGCGATTGCTGTTGTGGTTGGCTATGCTGGGATAACAACTTACAATGATTATTCCCAAGACCAACGTATTGCGCAAGAAGAGCAATTGCGTGAAGAGGCGAAACAGGAAGTGCATGAAGCGGTTTTTGATTTGGGAGAACTTCCATCACTTTCCATCAATACAATTCCTCAGGAGCAATTTCACGTTATTGGAGGTGCGTTTGCAGTTGAAGCAAATGCAAATCGTTTTCTCAAACAACTACAGGGACAGGGATACGTCAACGCTCAAAAGTTGTCCCCAAATAAGAGCGGTTTGCACATGGTAGCTTTGGGCAGCCGTGTAGATCATCGTGATGCGATCGACTTTCTACGAAAAGTGCAGCGTTCGTATATCGCTGATGCATGGATGTTAAAGCGTTAGGCCATGAACCCTAAAACGCCTTCGAACTCCAAAACTATTTCGACCGACTTGGTGTTGCCAAACGACACCAATCATTTAGGAAACCTTTTTGGAGGAGAATTATTATCAAGAATGGATCGAGTGGCTTGCATTGCCGCAGAACGGCACGCAGATCAAACGGTGGTTACAGTGTCTGTGAACCATGTTCACTTTAGCAAAGCAGTTCCTTTGGGGAGTGTATTGACTTTAGAAGCCAAAGTGTCTCGGTCGTTTAGCACGTCTATTGAGGTCTTTATTGATGTGTGGATTGAGCAAAGCAGTGTATCCGATCAGCGCAAGAAAGTGAACGAGGCTATCTATACGTTTGTTGCAGTTGATGAGCAAGGAAAACCAATAGCGGTCCCCCCAGTAGTGCCTGAAACAGAATTAGAAAAAACGCGTTTTGATGCGGCGTTGCGCCGCCACCAACTCAGTCTGATTTTGGCAGGAAAGCTGCTGCCAGACGATGCGACGGAGCTCAAAGCATTGTTTAATTGATAGTCTCTTTTTTTCGAATAATATATAGGTAAACGGGAAAGTGATCACTGTAGCCGCCGGTAAAAGCACCGTTAGAAAAACTTCGAAACGGGTATCCTTTATAACGTCCTTTAGGTGTAATTAAAAAAGAAGGGCGAAACACCCCCGCTTTCCAAAAACACCATCTTTTGTGACTGGAGCTAAGCAAACTTGGTGTAATATAAATCTGATCAAGAACATGCCAACGATCTCGATAAGAGCTTGTTCCAATTCCTTTTTTATGAATGACTCCCATAGGGTTAAACAACAGCCCTTTATCCTCTGCTTCCTTTTTGTTTCCCGTTGTCTGTAAAACCTTTTTAAAACTGTCACTTGTTGGGTCGTCATTAAAATCTCCCATGCTTATAATTTTTGCCTTTGGATTGATACGTTCTATAGAATCGATAATACGCTGATTTAAAAGTGCTGCACGCAGTCTGTATGGTTCACTACGTGCTTGACCTCCACTGCGCGAAGGCCAGTGATTGACAATAAAATGAAGCAACTCACCATCTAAAAACCCACTCACTACCAATTGATCGCGTGTGTAGTCCCTTTCTCCTTTTTTATCAAATAAATACAAGACATGTTTTCGAAAATTTTGAGGTACAAAAACAGACTTTTTATAGAGGAAAGCAACATCAATTCCTCTTTCATCGGGAGATTCGAAGTGAATGACACCATAGTTAAACCGGAGTAGGTTTGGTTGCTGAACCAAATCATCTAAAACCGTTCTGTTTTCAATTTCACAAAGACCAACGATGGCGGGGCTGGAAGAAGTAATTTCACTGCCGATCTGAGGAACGACAGCGGCAATGTTAGCCAGCTTTTTCTTGTAAACCTCAAACGTCCATCGATCTTTTCCAGTTGGTGTTCGGTCGTCGTCATTTGTAGTAGGATCGTCAAGTGTGTCAAATGCATTTTCGACATTATAAAAAGCGATCGTATGCACTTGATAGTCTTCTTGTGATAACAAGGACAAACAAAAAAAAAGGATGGCAAAAAGAGTTGGAGCGACCTTTGACATATTTAAATTTAAAAAATAATTGAAATCAACAGCGTAAACAACTTAAGATTACCCTCAAATTATGGTACAGAATAATTAAAGAACACAATTAAACCATTTTAAAGTCGTTTTTTTGTTAATGCTTTCTCTCAAATCACATGCGTCTACTTTATATTGTTTACTGTTTTTTAACCCCGATTGCTCGCTAAACCGTTATGAAGATATCGATTCGGACACGTCTTCCTGTATGGACGAATAACTTTTGACACAAAATACCTCTGATTTCGTACATTTGCCCAAAGTGGTACTATGATACGCTCAATGACCGGATTTGGACGGTCTGAATACGAAACGCCAGAGGTCACCATTTCGGTGGAGATCAGAGCACTTAACAGCAAAAATCTTGAACTAAATCTACGCATACCCTACAATTATCGTGTATGGGAAGAAGAAGTTCGAGCGGCCGTAAAACCCCAACTTCTTCGGGGGAAAGTTGATATAAATTTACACATTAAGCATCACGGTCTAGCAGCAGCATCTGAGCTAAACAAAGAGGTTATTACGGCGTATATCCAACAACTAGGGGAGATTGCACATGCCACACCAGCAGAACTGCTACCTATTGCGACCCGCCTTCCGGATGCCCTGCAGTCGGCAGAGACTTCTCCAGACGAAAAGCAAAAAAAAGAAGTATTTGGACTTGTCAATGAGGCCATTAAAAACCTCGTCAATTATCAAAAGACAGAGGGTCAGGCAATGGCCACAGACCTTAGTAATCAGATCGAAAATATTGGTCAAGGGCTACATGATGTCGACTCCAAAAAGGGTAAGCGACTAGAACAAGTAAGATCCAAATTACAAGAAAATTTAAAAGCATTGACGATCGATGTTGACAGCAACCGTTTTGAACAAGAATTGATTTTCTACCTTGAAAAACTTGACATCAACGAAGAGATTGTACGTTTAGGTCAACACCTTTCTTATTTCCGAGAGGTGATGGAAAATGATGCGATTGCCAAAGGCAAAAAACTAGGGTTTATTGCACAAGAAATGGGCCGTGAGATCAATACCATTGGCTCCAAAGCAAATGATGCTGCGATGCAAAAAGAGATTGTCAGGATGAAAGATGCCCTTGAGCGCATCAAAGAACAACTGCTCAATGTATTGTAAATGAACAAAGGAAAATGTATCGTCTTGTCGGCACCCTCGGGAAGTGGCAAAACGACCCTTGCAAAACGATTATTGAAAAACGACTCTCTTTCACTGGCGTTTTCTGTTTCTGCAACTTCTCGCAAGCCACGATCGCACGAACAAGAAGGCAAAGACTACTTTTTTCTTTCCCCCCTTGCTTTTCAAGAAAAGATATTGCAAAACGATTTTATAGAGTATGAAGAAGTCTACCCGACCATTTTTTATGGCACCCTTCGTTCGGAGGTTGAACGCCTCTGGAAGCTCGGGAAACATGTCATTTTCGATATTGATGTAGAGGGCGGATTAAACATTAAAAAACTATTTCCCAATCAATCAATTACGATTTTCATCCAACCACCAAGCTTGGAAGCTTTAAAAGAACGTTTGATCAAGCGTAAAACAGAATCCAAAAAAAGCTTAGAGATGCGTCTGAGTAAGGCTGAAAAAGAAATGATGTTGGCAACAAAGTTTGATCACATCGTTGAAAACGACACCCTCGAAGATGCAGACGTCGAACTTCAACAGCTTGTTAGTCAATTTATTGTATCATGAAACGAACAGCCTTATTTTTTGGAAGCTTTAACCCTATTCACTTGGGACACCTTCATGTTGCTCGATCGGCACTCAACACAAAAAAAATTGACCAAGTGGTCTTTGTTGTTAGTCCTCAAAACCCATTCAAAAGAGAAGTTGACCTTCTTCCTGAAAGTCAACGTCTCGATTTAGTTTCTAGGGTTGTTACTAATGAGGAGGCGATGGTTTGTAGCGATGTAGAGTTCCACTTACCACGCCCAAACTACACCATCAACACCTTACATCATTTAGGTGTTTTACCAGGCAAAGACACCCACACGCTACTTATGGGGGCAGATATTTTTGCACAAATGAAAACCTGGCAAGGTGCGGAGGAAATGCTTTCACAAAAGCTAATGATTTATCCTCGCGAAGGCTCAACATTGCCTAAGGCTTCAGACAAACGGACCTTGTTAGAAGACCCTTTGATTTCGATTTCTGCAACCATTATTCGTCAAAAACTCGAAGCAAATCAAGAAATCAGTGACCTTGTTCCGCAAGAAGTAGCCAACTTTTTTTATGCTACACAAGAGAAAAATCGGTAGGCGTTCAAAGAACTTAATGGTATTTGATTTTACGCAAAATTCGCAACGAATCTTTATGATTTTGGTAAGCTCGAGAGCTCATCGTTTTTAGTTTGTTTTGGATTTCAAAGAGCAACTCTTTGGCATCTTGAAAACCATTGAGATAACACAACATTAAAGTGGGCGATAAGTTCTCAATTTCCTTAAGTTTTGCCTTTGATAGTGTTGTTTTGGTCAAGAGCTTTTGGGCAAGGACCTTTTGAGTATTCATAATATGATGCAAGAGTTTTTTCTCAAAAATGGGAGGCTCAAACAAAAAGGAGGTGTTCATATGATAGCTGCCGTTGTTTTCAAAATGAAGTACAATTTGCTCTAATGGATAGTATTTATATGCATCATGTAAACCAAGTCGCACATATTCTATCAATTGAAAAGAGTTGTTGTCAAAACGAATTTCAACCTCATCATAAGTGGAATAAAACAATTTGACATGCTCGTTGATCAACTCAACATCTACGCGTGAGTAATAGCGTTTGCTTTTCACCTTTTTTTCCAACCCTGCCCAGCAAACAACAAAGGATTCTTTAAAGACTTTGTACTGAGGGTTAAGGCCATCATTGTGTTGTTGTACAAAATCGACAACTCCGTCGAGTGTGAGTTCGATATTATTTTGAGCATGTTTTTCGATTTCTCTGACAACGACGGTATTGATGTCTTTGATTTCGACATCAAACGCTCGGGGCGTAGAGGTGCTGCCTTCACGAAAAAAAACAGACCCCCCATAGTATTTCCAAATGTTTTTTCGAAGGGAAGTCAACTCGGCAGTGGGCTTGATCGTTACCAAACCAACGACTTTACCCTCTGGCAAGTGAGGAAAATGGATGTTTTCGTAAAGCACTAAGGGCGGGTTTTCGAGATAGGCATTGATTAGGTTTTGGAGCTTGGCATCATCAAAAAAATCAACACCAACAATCAGATTGTCTGTGTCCATCACTCCGACCACGATGTACGAGTTGTTTTTGGGGTTGGAATTGGAAAGCGCACAGATGTGTTTGAGAAACTTGGCCTTACCCTCTTTGTTTCCCAAGTTGAGCTGTAGCTTTTTGTCATAAAAACTGTTCTCATCATTGTGAGCCAGTAAGTTTTTTACCAATAAGCGTTTGTTGATCATCGGGTAAAGTCTTTAACAAGTTTACCACTAAAAATACAAAATCACCTGTTGGATTAGTGTTTAAAACAACAACAAAACCTTACACCTTTCAGGTTCTCAACGTTTTCATCTCTTAAAACGGATGTAGGACTTCGAAGACAGCTTTTGTAATGATTAAAACATCACGGTTGTCTTTTTCAGTTATTTGTTTTCCGATCAATTCGGGTTTACTTTTTAGGTCAAATAAAATATAGACTCTAACAAACATAGAATGACTACAAAAAAAGTATAATATTCTTGGCACATAATTAGTGGTTTTCCTTGCTTAATAATGACACGGATAAAGTTTTTTAAATGCGAGTTGATCATTGTAGTTCGGTTTAGACTTAGGAATAAAGTGTGTGTTCAATAAAAAAAAGACTAAATGCGTTGTTTTTAACCAAATATTAACAGATTTAGTTTATTTTTTTAATCAACTTGCAGCCCTTGTTTACAACCTTTATTTTCGAACAAAAATTTTTACGACATGAACGACACACAAGTGGATATCAAATCTCTAAACGAAAAAATTGAAAAAGAAAGTGCATTTGTGGATCTTCTCAATATTGAGTTGGGAAAAGTAATTGTTGGTCAGCAACATATGCTGGAACGGTTACTGATTGGTCTATTGGGCGAAGGACATATCCTACTGGAAGGAGTACCTGGACTAGCAAAGACCCTAGCAATCAACTCTTTAAGTAAGGCGATTAAGGCATCTTTTAGTCGGGTGCAGTTCACCCCCGACTTACTTCCTGCCGATGTTGTCGGAACGATGATTTACAACATCAAGGAAAATGACTTTAGTATTAAAAAAGGACCTGTTTTTGCGAACTTTGTATTGGCCGATGAGATTAATCGTGCCCCTGCTAAAGTACAGTCGGCATTGCTTGAAGCAATGCAGGAAAAGCAAGTCACGATTGGAGACGAGAGTTTTCCGCTCAAACCACCATTCTTGGTCATGGCAACCCAAAACCCTGTTGAGCAAGAAGGAACCTATCCACTTCCCGAAGCGCAAGTCGATCGATTTATGCTAAAAGTGGTCATTAACTACCCAAGCAAATCAGATGAGCAACAAATCGTGCGCGCCCACATGAGTGGTGTGACAAACAAAATCAAAGCAGTTGTTACTACGGCTCAAGTGATCAAAGCCCAAAAAGCAGCCCGCGAGGTGTATATGGACGAAAAAATTGAGAAGTATATCATTGATCTCATTTTTGCTACACGTTATCCAGAGCAATATGGTTTGGAAGACCTCAAACCACTGATCAGTTTTGGGGCATCGCCACGTGGAAGTATCAATTTGACAACAGCATCGAAATGCTATGCTTTTATCAAACGTCGTGGTTATGTCGTTCCTGAAGACGTCCGCGCAGTGGTACACGATGTGCTACGCCACCGTATTGGTATTACTTATGAAGCGGAGGCAGAAAACATTACTTCTGAAGACATCATCAACCGCATTGTAAACGTTGTAGAGGTTCCCTAGTCATCGACGACTGACACCAAACCAAACGACAGCATGGATACAAAGGCTCTCCTTAAAAAGGTTCGTAAAATCGAAATCAAAACACGCCGTCTGAGCAATCATATTTTTGGCGGCGAATACCATAGCACCTTTAAGGGTCGGGGGATGACTTTTAGCGAAGTTCGACCATATCAATTTGGAGATGATGTTCGTGCCATTGATTGGAATGTAACCGCCCGCTACAATGAACCCTTTGTCAAGGTTTTTGAGGAGGAACGCGAGCTCACACTTATGTTATTGGTCGACGTGAGTCGATCGTCCATGTATGGATCACATGAACAGTTTAAAAAAGACTATCTCACCGAAATCTCTGCCACACTCGCTTTCTCGGCCTTACAAAACAACGATAAGGTAGGAGTGATTTTATTTACAGATCAAATAGAGTTGTTTATTCCGCCCAAAAAAGGAAAATCACATATTTTGAGAATCATTCGTGAGTTGATCGAATTTACTCCGAAAAGCAACAAAACAAACATCTCGGAAGCGCTGAAGTTCATGGCCAATGTTCAAAAGAAAAGAGCGATTGCCTTTATGCTTTCTGATTTTATGGATGAGGGATATGCCACAAACTTAAAAATAGCGTCCAAAAAGCACGACCTGACGGGCATTCGTATTTATGATAAACACGAAGAACAACTCCCCAATTTGGGATTGGTTCCAATGGTCGACCAAGAAACAGGAAATTATCGTTTGGTGCATACGGGATCGAGGAAACTGCAAAGAGAGCATCAAAAACACACAAAGGAGCGCTTACAATATTTTGATGAATCATTTCGCAAAAGTGGAGCAGGAGCCTTGTCATGTAGAACCGATGAGAGTTACGTAAAAAAACTATTGGCTTATTTTAAAAATCGTGGGTAGAGTCTGGATTTTCTTCTTGTTTATGCCAGCTCTCGTGCTTGCTCAACCCCGCATTGCGGTTAGCTTAGACACCATTGCGATGACAATTGGAGAGGATATTCAATATCAAATTGAAGTCCAAACCGATTCAACCGCCCAAGTGATTTTCCCTCAAGGGCAAACCTTCTTACCCTTCGAAATCATTGACACGACCAAAGTGGATATCCAAAAATTGCTAGACAAAGCCCTTTGGAAACGCACATACACCCTCATTCAATTTGACTCTGGAAGTTATCACATTCCTCGGCAAAGGATTTTGGTTGACGGGAAATCCATCTTTACAGACTCTCTCAAAATGGAAGTGTTTACCATGGAAGTTGATACCCTAAAGCAGCCCCTACATCCCATCAAGCCAATTATTGAAACACAGAAAAACAGAACGGGTTGGTGGCGCCCTTACACCCTTGCTTTTTTACTCTTGGGCACCCTCCTCGGGCTCTATGTGTTATACGGACGCGCAAGAGACAAAATTCAAAAACGTCGCCAAAAACTACCCCCTTTTGACCGTGCACTACAAAAGCTAAAGGCCCTCGAAGCAAACACCCTTGCTGCGCAAGACGATTACAAACAATATTATTCATCCCTCACAGCAATTGTCCGTGGATATCTTGAGGAGGATGCGAGCATCAATGCCCTAGAAAGCACTACGACTGAGCTGATTCAAAAGTTAGAATTGTTGCGTAAGGGTGGTACCTTGGCATTAAAACCAGAAACAATTTCAAACCTAAAAAATGTGTTGGAAACTGCCGATTTGGTGAAGTTTGCCCAAGCAACACCAGGAACAGATCACGCTTCCTCGGACCGGTTTGCAATAGAGTCGGTGGTGGTGCAAACCAAAGAGGCCATCCCCGAACCAACAGAAGAGGAGTTGCTTCGTGATGAGGCCTACCGCCGTGAACTCCAAAAACAATATCGAAAGAAACAATGGAAGTTTATGGGGATCTCATTGGCTAGCGTGTTTGTGATAGCTTTTGGAGTTGCTACCTATGTTTATGGTTTTGACCAAGTCAAAGATCGTTTGTTGGGGAATCCAACGCTGACGCTACTCAGCAACGAATGGGTGACAAGCACCTACGGCGCTACCCCAATTCGAATGACAACCCCAGAAATACTCACCAGATTTCCATCTGAAAAACCAAACACCCAAACCTTTCGCTTGGGAGATATAGAAGACCCTTTTGCCTTAACATTGCGAGTGGAGCAAATCACAGAAAAAGGAGATGTCGAAATCGACATAAACGCACGTGCCACAGAACTCATTCAAATATTCGAAGCAGCTGGAGCCTCCAATATTTTCCAAAAACAAGACGAATACCAAACCCCAAGTGGAGTTAAAGGAGTTACCATTTCAGGATCTTTTGATTGGACAATAGAAAATAAAGAGACAGTTCGCAAAGAATATTTTGTTTATTATTTTGCAGAGAATAGCGGCTTGCAACAAATAGAATTTGTTAGCAATCGAGAAGACCGTTATGCAAAAACCATCATTGAACGATTAGTGGATTCATTCAATTTTAAAACGGAAGCACAATGATATTTGACAGTTATTCCTTTGCGAATAGTTTCTATCTCTGGGCGTTGACCGCACTCCCCTTATTGGCAGCCTGGCTATTTTGGAAACCACAAAGCAAACGCAGTGTGCTGCGCATGTCGTCGTTAAAAGGATTACAAAACCCAAGTGTTTGGGTGCGCTTATACCCATTGCTTTCTGTACTTCGTTTGTTTGCGATTGCATTGTTCATCATTGCGTTAGCTCGACCTTGTACATCCAATGTATCTTCAAGAACCAAAACGACAAAGGGAATTGATATTGTCATGGCTATTGACATTTCATCGAGTATGTTGTCCCGCGATTTACGACCAAATCGCTTAGCGGCCCTCAAAGAAGTCGCAAAAACGTTTGTTTCCGACCGAGTCAATGACCGAATTGGACTCATTGTGTATGCCGGGGAGTCCTACACCAAAACGCCCATTACAAGCGACAAGGCAGTGGTGACCAACGCCCTTTCATTACTCGGTTATGAACGCGGAGTGATTGACGATGGGACAGCAATTGGAATGGGATTAGCGACTGCTGTCAACCGTCTTAAAGACAGCAAAGCATTGAGTAAGGTAATTATATTACTTACAGACGGCGTAAACAACGCTGGTTTTGTTGACCCAACCACTGCAGCAGGACTTGCGGCATCCTATGGTATTAAAACGTATACGATTGGGTTGGGGAGTAATGGCAATGCGATGGCACCCATTGCAATGAAAAGAGACGGGACTTTTCGCTATGGGCTTTCCCGTGTTGAAATCGACGAGGAATTACTAAAAAGCATTGCCGAACAAACAGGTGGGGTTTATTTTCGTGCGACAGATAATCAGCGTTTGGCCTCTATTTATGACGAGATCAATAAGCTTGAAAAAACAGAGGTCGAAGAGTTCACCTATACCACTTACGAAGAACATTTCCGTTTCTTTATTTTGAGTGGATTATTACTATTGGTTTTGGAGTGGATTTTACGTGTAACCGTTTATAAAAGTATTGTGTAATGTTACAGTGGGACGCACCAAATTATTTCTATTTCCTCCTCCTCATCCCTTTGATGATGATGGGTTATAGCTTTTTGCTTGTATGGAAGCGCAATGCAAAAAAGCGTTTTGGATCACCAGTACTTTTAGAGGCCTTGGCACCACGGCACTCGGCATTTAAAACCCACTTAAAATTTGGTGTTCTCTTGCTTGGGATCTCTGCCCTTATACTCGCGATGGTGAATCCGAAAATGGGAACAGAACTCGAAACAGTAAAGCGTGAAGGCGTGGATTTGGTCTTTGCAGTCGATGTGTCCAAAAGTATGCTAGCTGAAGACATTGCTCCCAACAGGCTGGAAAAGGCTAAACGGTTGGTCTCTGAAACGATCAACAAACTGTCTGGCGATCGTGTTGGGATCATTGCCTATGCAGCAAGTGCGGTTCCGCAATTGCCCATTACAACAGATTATGAGTCTGCAAAAATGTTTTTACAAGCACTCAACACCAACATGCTTTCATCACAGGGAACGGCTATTGCGGAGGCCATTGAATTGTCAAAAACCTATTTTGATAATGAGAACCAAACCAATCGTGTTTTGTGTATCTTCAGCGATGGTGAAGACCATGAAGAAGGGGGTGAGCTTGCAGCAAAAACCGCCGCTGAAGAAGGAATCACCATATTCACGGTTGCACTGGGCACAGAGAAAGGCGATGTGATTCCAATCAAACGAAACGGGGTGACATCTACCTTTAAAAAAGATGCAGAGGGCGAAGTGGTTATTACTCGAATGAATACGACCATATTGAAAGAAGTGGCAGAAAACACAAATGGAATCTTTTTGCTTGGCGACAACACCAGTGAGGTTGTTGCGGCCATCACAAATCGCTTGTTGGAAATGGATAAAGCCGAATTTGAAGCCAAACAGTTTGTGCGATTTAAAGATCAATACCAATGGTTGTTGGCAATTGGCTTGTTTTTGATCTGCTTGGATTTATTTTTGTTGGACCGCAAGACAAAATGGATACGAAACCTTAACTTATTCAACGACAAATGAAAAAAAGTCTCCTAACATACAGTTTCATTCTTTTAGGACTTTTGGGATTTGCCCAGACGAGTGAGACCAAAACAGAAGATAATTTAACCTACGAGGGGAATGAATATCATCTCATGGAATCGTATTCGAATGCAGAAAAAAAATATCGTGAGGCGCTTTCTCGATCGCCAAAAAACACCATTGCCCAACACAATTTAGGGAACACTCTTTTTGAGGAAGCCTACTACGGCGAGGCTTTTAACGCTTATAAATCCGCCACCACGACTGCCCAGTCAAAAGCAGAAAAACACAGCGCCTTACATAATATGGGGAATGTGTTTATGAACAAAAAAGAGTATGCCAAGGCTGTTGAAACCTACAAAGAGGCCTTGCGAAACAATCCAAATGACGATCAAACGCGTTACAACTATGCGGTAGCCAAATCGCTCTTGGAACAGGAAAAACAAGACCAAAACAACGACAAAGACAAGGACAAAAAGGATCAAGATCAGAAGGACAAAGACGAGCAGAACAACAAAGACAATAAGAAAGGCGACGACAAAAAAGAGGAGCCTAAAGATGAAGGCGAGGACGAGAAAGACCAAGACAAAAATGGCAATGAGCAGGATGATAAAAAGAACGAGTCTGACAAAAAACAAAACCCTAAAGAAGAACAAGACTCTAAAGGTCAGCCGACAAAACTCTCTCCTCAGCAAATTCAAAACCTCTTAAAGGCGATGAACAACGAAGAGAAGAAAGTCCAAGACAAGGTCAATGCGAAAAAGGCAAAGCCGGTGAAGCCAAAATCCAAAAAAGACTGGTAGCATGATGCGAAAAACATTGTTTATTGTTTTGTTGTTCTTTTCCGCATGGAGTTGGGGGCAGGTAAACTTTGAAGTGTCTGTCAGTAAAAAGAAACTTGGGCTGAATGAACGTCTGCGCGTGGACTTTAAAATCGACAAACCAGGAGACAATTTCCGTCCACCTGCTTTTTCTTCCTTTCGTGTTGTTTCTGGCCCAATGCAGTCGGTGAGCAATGTGTTTGTCAACGGGAAACGAACCTATTCCATGACCTACACCTATTTTCTCACACCGCTCAAACAAGGGGTCTTTGATATAGAGCAAGCCCAAATCGAATACAATGGGGATATATTTAAAACTACGCCAGTTACGATCAATGTAACCGAGGCGGTAGAGGTGCCCAAAGATCCAAACGACCCAGCATATATCGTAGATGAAAAATTGCATTTAGTGGCGGAGGTCTCTAACAGAAAACCTTATGTGAATGAGCCCATTACAATCGTATATAAACTTTACTTCGCGCAAAATGTCATGCCTACCGATGTCGATGTAGTGGAAATGCCTAAATACAACGACTTTTGGTCCTATAACGTGGACATCCAGAAGAGAGATGTGGCTACTGCCATTTTTAAAGGTGAACGTTATAACTATGTAGAATGGCGCAAGGTTGTACTCTATCCACAGCGTGCAGGCAAGTTGCAAATCAACCCCTTGAGCTTGGACGTTACGGTCAATGTGCCTACTGGTAGGCGAGACTTTTTCCAGCGTGTGATATACACCCAAGTACCCAAGCTTGTTTCGGCAGGAAATCTGAATATCAATGTTACACCCTTGCCGTTGGAAGGGCAACCAGATAGTTTTAGTGGGGCTGTGGGAAATTTTTCTATCGACGTGACCACAAGCAAACCGGAGTTAAAAGCAAACGAATCATTACAAGCGACGGTCAAGGTTTCAGGAAGAGGAAACCTTCGGCTGTTTACACTCCCCGAACTCAAAACACCGAGTGCTCTGGAGCGGTACGAACCCGAAAGTAGCGAAAACGTTCGCAGTAGTTTGAGCGGAATGAGTGGCTCCGTAACGCAGAGCTATACGCTTGTGCCTCAGTATCAAGGCAAATACCCCATCCCAGCTGTTGAATTCTCCTTTTTCAACCCAAAAACAAAAAGCTATCAAACGGTAAAATCTGCCGAACAACTGGTGGATGTCACCGAAGGCCCGTCCGTTAACCGATCGGCGAACCCCACGACACCATCAGCAGCAGTGTCGATCGACACCCCGTTTAAATTTATTGCTCTAGACACCTCTTTTGTTGCGATCACTCCTTCGGTCTTTTTTGGGTCGTCAATGTTTTATGGGTTGTGGATATCCCCCTTAGGGCTGCTTTTGCTTTTTGCGATTTATGCCCGTCACCTACGCAAACAGTTGGGCGACACAGATGGGGTACGGATGCGAACTGCCAATCGAATGGCTCGAAAATACCTGTCTGAAGCCAAACGAAACCTCAACAATTCTGAAGAGTTTTATGTGGCTCTGGAACGCGCTTTGCACAACTACCTCAAAGCCAAACTCAAAATGGAAACGGCTGATTTTAGCAAAGAAAAAATCAAAAATATCCTGTCTCAAATCGGGGTAGAAGAACCCTTGGTAAACGACTTTGTGTCGGTGCTCGAAAATTGTGAGTTTGCGCGCTATACCCCGTCCTCTGTCAAGGCGATGAAGCAAGACTATGCCAATACCGCCAAAATGATAACACAAATCGATAAACAATTGTAGGATGCGAATGCCCATGATTTTTTTGTTCTTACTGGCGGTGCAACTGCAAGCACAAAACCCAGATTCTATATTTTCACGGGCCAACAAAAACTACAATCTTGGCAGCTATGAGCAGGCGCTAGCAGGCTATGATTCCATTGTTCAGATAGGGTTACACTCCTCCGAATTGTACTTTAATATGGGCAACGCTCACTATAAGCTCAACCGCATTGCCCCGAGTATCCTCAACTATGAAAAGGCACAGTTACTCGACCCCACAAACGAGGACATCCAGCACAACTTGCGCTTTGCCCAAAACATGACCATAGACGTTATTGAAGAGTTACCACCAAATACCTTTGATTTGTTTATCAAGAATATTTCAGGTGCTATACCTCTCCCACTGTGGAGTGGATTGGTGATTGGGTTATTGGCATTGGCGTGTTTGGCTTTTGCGGTGTATTTGCAAAGCCGGCAGTCATGGCAGAAACGTCAATTTTTTGTCCTGTCGCTATTGTTGGTGGTGCTGAGTGTTAGCAGTTTTGGCTTGGCTTTGGATAGGCAAGCCCGAGACGCACAGCAGTCCGAAGCAATTATTTTTGCGCAAACGACCGACTTCCGTTCCGAGCCCAACTTGCGTTCTGAGATTTTGGTGCAACTGCATGAAGGCACTAAGGTCAGGGTAGAAGACCAAGTCGAGCAATGGGTAAAGGTGCGATTGGCCAATGGAACGGTTGGCTGGCTTACCCAAAGCGATGTGCAGCGGATTGCATTCTAGCCCTCTAGTAGTCCATCGATTTGCGCCTTGCCTTCTGGCACATAATCAAAAATCCACTCCCCAAGGCCGAGAAGGGAGTCACAAAGCAATGACTGTTCGATGATTTCGGTGGGGATAAACCCAAATAGTGCGTTGGCTTTCATCAAAAAGATTAAAATCACTCCTGAAAAGACAGCGAGTTTCATCCCTCCAAACAACAAACCAAGCATCCGGTTGATACCATTGAGCATGACCAGTTTGGCGAGGGAAGTCAGTATTTTTCCAAGAAGGGAAACCCCCAAAATAATGGCAATCGAAGTCAGTCCAAAAGCAGCCAAATCTACATAGCGCTTGTCCCAATCGATATAGACTACGAGTTGATCTGCTACAAAGCCAGAGAACTGAATGGCGCCATAGATTCCCAAGACCAAAGCGAGGAGGGACGCCAGCTCGACGATCACCCCTTTTCGAAAGCCCTTAAACGCTCCAAATAGGATAAGTCCACCAAAAATTAAATCTAAATAGTTGATCTCCACAGCACAAAGGTACAACGAAGATTTGCAATCTGTTTACACTTTTCGTCCTTGCTCTTAGATGGACTAAACCGAAAGCCTTATTTTTGCACTGTATATGGAACACTTGATCGATCAAATCAAAGCACATCTCGCAGAAGTCGAAGACTTTCAGTCAACAGACGCAGCTGAAATCGAAAGCTTTCGCATCCAATTTTTAGGAAAAAAAGGAATCCTCACTGATCTTTTTGCAGCTTTTAAAGACGTTCCTAACGATCAGAAAAAGACTTTTGGCCAGCAAATCAACGCCCTAAAAATGGCAGCGACTGCCAAGCTTGAAGAAAGCAAACAAGGGACAGGCCCGAAAAACAAATCAACAACGACAACAGATTTTTCACGACCCGGTCAACCGATCGAAGTGGGAGCACTTCACCCGATCTCTATTTTGAGAAACCAAGTGATTGATATTTTTTCTCGTATTGGATTCACTCTATCTGCTGGCCCAGAGATTGAAGACGATTGGCACAATTTTACGGCACTCAATCTTCCGGAACATCATCCTGCCCGTGACATGCAAGACACATTTTTTGTGCAAACAAACCCTGATATACTGTTACGCACACACACATCATCGGTACAGGTGCGTCACATGGAAGCAAACACGCCTCCGATGCGTACGCTTTCCCCTGGGCGTGTGTTTCGCAACGAAGATATTTCGGCTCGATCACACTGTGTTTTCCATCAAGTCGAGGGTCTCTATATTGACAAAAATGTTTCTTTTGCTGACCTCAAACAAACCCTTTTATATTTTACCAAATCACTTTTTGGCAAATCCAAAATTCGTTTACGCCCTTCTTATTTTCCGTTTACTGAACCCAGTGCGGAGGTTGACATCTACTGGGGGTTAGAAACAGAAGCAGACTATCGGATCACGAAAGGGACGGGTTGGTTGGAAGTCATGGGTTGTGGAATGATTGACCCCAACGTGCTCAAAAATTGCAATATCGATCCAGAAGAATATTCTGGTTACGCCTTTGGAATGGGTCTTGAGCGTATGGCGATGTTGCTTTACGGGATTGAGGACATTCGGATGTTTTATGAGAATGATTTGCGTTTTTTAAAGCAGTTTTCGTCTGCCGACTAGTCAAGCCCTTCTGCGACTTTAGCCATTAGTTTTTTGGCCGACTTTTTCTCGTATAAAATCTGATAGACAGCGTCTATAATAGGGAATTTTTTATCAAACTCTTTTGCTAATAAGTGTGCAGTATGTGTGGCGTAATATCCTTCTGAGATCATAGTCATTTCTGTCATTGCCGACTTGACAGTATATCCCTTTCCGATCATTGTTCCTAGCATTCGATTCCGACTAAAAAGAGAGTAGCCAGTGACCAGCAAATCACCTAAATAGGCAGAATGCGACATTTTACGTTTGACCTTGTGGATTTGGTTGAGAAAACGTTTGAGCTCGCGGATAGAGTTGCTCATCAACACGCTTTGGAAGTTGTCACCATAACCCAAGCCATGGGCGATACCTGCTGCGATTGCGTAGATGTTTTTGAGTGTGCCGGCATACTCTGCGCCAATCACATCGTTTGTCACTTTGGTACGAATATACTTACAAGCCATGTTTTGTGCCACCATGGCTGCTGTGGGTTCATTTTCGCAGGCAAGCGTCAGGTAGGATAGTTTTTCAAGCGCAACTTCTTCGGCATGACAAGGCCCCATAATCACACCAATTTGATCGGTTGGCATTCCAAAGGCTTCATGTAGGTGCTTACCAACAACATGCTTTGTTTCGGGAACAATCCCTTTTACTGCTGAAAAGATAATTTTGTCTTTGAGAAGACCTTCAACTATCTGGAGTTGTTTGTGAAGAAAGGGAGAAGGGATGGCTAAAACAAGAACATCAGCTTGCTCAACAACCTCATGAATATTGTCAGAAAGCTTGAGTTGCTCCGAATTGAAATTCACACTGCGTAAATAGGAAGGATTGTTGCCTTCGCGACGAATGTGTGAAATGGCATCGGCGTTACGCATATACCATAAAACAGCATCATTGTTTTCGCATAAAATCTTTGTGAGGGCTGTTGCCCAACTTCCTCCACCTAGGACGCCAAATCGCATATTTTCTGTTATTGGGAGTTAAAAGTGCACATTACCAAAGACTCTATTCTTTGAGTCGACTTAAAATTTAACAAATGTTTTTGATTTAAACGTTGGTTTACTTTCTACATTGCAAATGGCAAATGAACTTATTTGCTAGCTATTAGTTTTTCATAGTTTAATATGGTTGATAGGTAAAGGAGTGTAATCACTCCTTTACTTTTTTTAAGGCCATACCGACCACGGAATACGACTCAAAAGGAGTAGTAATCCTAAAAAGTAAAACAATCCAATTCGCAAAAACTTTTTGCTGCTTTCCCCTTGGCGTTTATGCATTGACCATCCCATAGTAATCAAAACAATTGCAATGACATTGGTCACAGGGTGCTCTACAAGGTAGAGACGAAGCGTAGGGTCTCCCATAACGGCACCGACGCCCTCTTGCCAAGCACTAAAGCGTGGAGACAGAAAATAGAGAACCAAGCCAATAACGAGTTGAATATGTGTAACAATCAACGCAAAAAGTGAAATGCGCAAATCTTTGATGGCAAATGTTTTATTCGAAAACCTTCCAATAAACGCATTGACAATCGCAAAGACTAGAATCGCTAGAACAACATATGCCCAGTACGAGTGGATACTTTGTAAGATACTCATCACAGTGTGGTTTTTCACAAAGGTAAACAATTATAAATAGTTGTCATGTTTAGTGTACATCAGGCGGTTTTTACACCATGAATATGTTTATACACTTGGTCGGCTTCGCCGATTTGGACAATCTCCCCTTCTTTAATTATCATAATTCGGTCTGACATATACCGAACGACCTCCATATCATGGGCTATAAAGAGATACGTGAAACCATGATTTTCTTTTAATTGATTGAATAGGTTTAACACTTGGGCTTGGACAGATCGATCAAGAGCCGAAACAGATTCGTCACAAACGATAAGTTTTGGTTCAACAGATAGTGCACGTGCAATACTAATGCGTTGTCGTTGACCACCCGAAAAAGCATCGGGGTAGCGACTAAGGTGTTCTTCAGCAAGGCCTACTTGATTGAGAAGATTTTTTGCTCGTTCAATGCGTTCGGCATTATTTGCTCCGATCTGATGCACCTCCATGGGTTCGGTCAAAATGTCTTGGACTTTTTGTTTGGGATTCAGAGAGGAAAAGGGGTCTTGAAAAACGAGCTGCACCTCTTTTCGATATTGCTTGCGTTGTTGTGCGTTGAACTGGTCGATACGCATGCCATTGTAAAGGATCTTTCCATGGTCCGGCTGAATAAGATTGAGCAAACAATTACTCAAAGTTGATTTACCGCTTCCTGAATTGCCAACAAGACCTAGGGTTTCTCCTGCATAGAGAGAAAAACGGACAGCTTTAAGTACTCGATGGCTTTGTTTATTTTGTGTAAATACTTTTTCCACGTCTTTGACCTCCAAAACAGGAGTCTGTTTGTACAACAATTTATGACGTTTTTTTCTTTCGGCTGCTTTTTCGTTTGGGGACTTCGCGGAGTTCGCTATAAAATCTGATACTGTTTGTAAGCGTTTGGGGCGTTTGTTTCGTGGCGGCACGGCATTGATAAGCCCTTTGGTGTAGGGGGATTTTGGATGATTGAAAAGTTGCTCTGCAGTGCCAGATTCTTCACAAACACCATTTTTTAGTACCACGACTCGATCGGCATAATGTTGCACCAAATTCAGATCGTGTGAAATAAAAAGGATACTCATTTGGGTTTGTTTCTGGATGGATTTCAGCAACTGCATGATGTCTTGTTGCACTTCGGGGTCCAAGGCTGTAGTTGGTTCGTCTGCAATTAAGAGTTTGGGGCTGCAGGCAATGGCAATAGCAATGAGCACCCGCTGTTGCTGCCCGCCGCTTAACTGATGTGGATAACGCTTTGCGATGGCTTTTGGATCTGGAAGCTTGACTCGTTCCAAAAGAGAAAGCATTCGTTCTTGACTTTCCTTTTTATTGAGAGTGCTATGCATTCGAATCATTTCCAAAACTTGTTTTCCGCAACGTATACTTGGGTTTAAAGCACTCATGGAGTCTTGGAAAATCATTCCGATTTTCTTTCCGCGAAGGGCACGAAAAAGTTTTTCTTGAAAGGGCAGCATGGATGTGCCATCAAATATAAATTGGCTGGCAGACACAGTGTCTTTAGGATTTGGGAGAAGACCCATAAGCGACAATGCGGTTACAGACTTGCCACTACCGGATTCGCCAACGACGCCTAACATTTCATTTTGAGCAATAGAAAAAGACAGGTCAGAGACAACGAAAGCACCCCCCAAACGAATGGTTAAGTTTTTGACCGATACAAGTGTTTTTTTCGGCATATACGCAAGTTATCCTTTTGGAGCTACATGTGCAATTTCATCTTCGGACAATAAGGGGATCTGTTCAAACCGCAATAAAACTTGAGCCACCGCCAACACGTCTTTTTCGCAGTATTTAGCGATACGGTCAACGTTTTTATCCTTGTAATAAACATCTGCGACTTGACTGCCGTCGATATCGTCTTTTGAGGATGGGATACCCAAAACATGGGTTAAAAGTTTAAGAGAAGTGTAGTGTTTGTAGTCACCAAATTTCCACAATTCCATGGTGTCGAGATGTGAAACTTCCCAAGGCTTTTTACCAGCAACTTGAATAGGGCCTGGCAGTTCAAGACCGTGGATAACCATTCGCCGAGCGATATACGGAAAATCAAATTCTTTTCCATTGTGTGCACATAGACGATGGTAGGATTTCGAAAAATGACGATTGATCAGAGCGCTAAATTCAGTCAGCAGATTTTTTTCTTCCCCTATAAAAGTGGTGAGACGAAAAGCTCGAGGCTGCGTTTTTACAGACACAAAATATCCAACAGAAATACATACAATCTGACCAAATTCCGCCCAAATACCAGCACGTTCATAAAACTCCTCTGCGGTGGTTTCTTTACGTTGATAAGTCGTTTTATCTGCGAAAAGTTTTTTTTCTTCGGGTGTCAGTTCGAAAAAGCTAGGATGTTGGGGAACGGTTTCAATATCTAAAAAAAGAATATTTTCAAGTTTCATTTTCAGGGGCTATCATTTTAAAAACTTCTTTTACATAGAGAGGAAGGTCTATGGGTGTTTGCGAACCAGGAATATCATTTAGTCCACGGTGCCCCAATCGAACGATGATGATGTCTTGCTCGGGAAAGACAATCACGTACTGTCCCATATGTCCTCGCATACTAAAAAACGGGTTTTCATCGACTGCACCCAACCACCAGCCATAACCGTATTGTGGGCTTTTTTCAAATCGTTGGCGAATGGATTTTTCCACAAAAGCAGAGTCAATCAATTGTTGTCCCTCCCAAACGCCATGGTTTTTGAACAATTTTCCAAAGCGTGCAAAGTCACGTGCGTTTGAGTTTAAACAACAAAATGACTTTTCCACTCCGTAATCATTACTGTCTAGCGTCCATGACGCTTGATGTTCTGCGCCAATGGGGTTCCAGAAATAGGATCTGACGAGCGTACTCATGTTTTCCCCTGTTGCTTCTTCTAGAGCCAGTCCCAAAAGCTGGGTACTACCACTTTGGTAAATGAATTTTTCACCAGGTTGATAGTTGATGGGTATTTGTTTCATCAATGACAACATATCTTTTTCCACATAGGTGCGTGGAGTGATTGTCAGTAGATTGTCATAGTTTTCATTCCATTCCAACCCAGAAGCCATACTTGCCAAATCACCCATGGTAACATCTTTTGCATGGTCTCCGATTAGCCACGGCAAAAAAGCAATAACTTTTTGGTTTTCACTTTCCACATCGCCCGCTTCGATGGCTTTAAATAAGCTTGCCGAAACCATGCTTTTGGCCATAGAAAAGGAATTGCTTTGAGAGTCTTTCCCGTATCCATCAAAATATTGTTCATGCCAAATGGAGTCGTTTTTAATTACCAAAAAAGCAACGGTTTGTAAAGTGTCGTGTAGGGCATTAAGCGAAGGGGTGCTGGCAACAATGTTAAAGTCTTTATGAAATGGCCACGCTTGGGGGGTATCACTCGGAGGAATAATTCGGTTATCAAAAAACAGATAATCGTCTATACCAGCAGTGGTACGACCAGTCTCTATCACTTTTGCAACAAGACCAAAGAGATGATCATTACCACTCACATAAATGATAGAGCATACTGCCAAAAGGCCAACAAATAAAGTCTGAATTACTTTTTTCACAATCTGTTATTTGATTAGTGATAGCAATGTACAAAACAATATTGAACTGGTTAAAAAAAGAGCAATTATCCCAGAAGGGTTACAGCATCTTTTGCTGAGTAGGTCGTGATGATGGAAGCACCCGCTCGCTTAAAAGCGATCATTTGCTCCATCATGACAGCCTCGTAATCGAGCCATCCTTTTTCCGCCGCCGCTTTGAGCATGGCGTATTCTCCACTGACCTGATAAACTGCCAAAGGAATGTTGAATTCGTTGTGAAGATCACGCAGAATATCCAAATAGGCAATGCCGGGTTTGACCATCACAACATCAGCGCCTTCTTCGATATCGAGCTGTACTTCTTCAATGGCTTCGAGTCGATTTGCAGGATCCATTTGATAGGTTTTTTTATCTCCAAAGCCAGGAGCGGAGTCAAGAGCATCACGAAAAGGGCCATAATAATGAGAGGCGTATTTTGCACCATAACTCATGATACAGGTGTCTTGAAATCCATTACTTTCAAGGGCCTCACGAATATGTAGCACACGCCCATCCATCATGTCGCTTGGCGCCACAACATCTGCACCCGCTTGGGCGTGACTGACGGCCATTTGGGCCAACACTTCAACGGTTTCGTCATTTAGAATTTTATTATTTTCCACAATCCCGTCGTGTCCGAAAGAGGAATAAGGGTCGAGAGCAACATCGGAAAAGACCACCATTTCTGGCACTGCATTTTTGATGGTCTGTATGGCTCGTTGCATCAGCCCCTGAGGGTTGAGCGCCTCTGTTCCTGCGTTGTCTTTTAAGAGGTCAGAAACCTTGGCAAAAACCAAAACACCTTTGAGCCCCATGGACCATAAACTGCGCACTTCTTTTTCGATTTCGTCCAAACTCATACGGAAAGTCTGCGGCATAGAAGGAATTTCTTCCTTGACGTTTTTGCCTTCGACAACAAATAGTGGCACCAAGAAATCATCAGGGTGAAGATGGGTTTCTCGGACCATATCGCGCAAGGCAGTATTTTTTCGCAATCTTCTTTTTCTATTATATGGAAACATTCTTTAGTCTTTTATCCAATCTATGGGGTTTTTTAAAACACGCTCCAGGCGCTCTTCTTCCGATCCTTCAGCAGGGGAAATATTGTATTTCCATTGCACGACAGGCGGTAAACTCATCAATATACTTTCTATTCGACCTTGGGTTCTCAGCCCAAAAAGAGTGCCTTTGTCATGAATCAAATTAAATTCGACATAGCGTCCTCTTCGAATTTCTTGCCACTGACGGTTTTGGTCATTAAAAGGGGTGTCTTTTCTTCGGGTTACGATCGGGATATAAGCATCTAGGAAGGAATCTCCTACAGCAGTAACAAAATCATACCATTGCGAAACAGTTTTGCCCTCAGTCGCACGGCAGTAATCAAAAAACAACCCACCAACACCTCGAGCTTCGTTACGGTGTGTATTCCAAAAATAGGTGTCGCATTTTTCTTTATAGGTCGCATAAAAAGTGGAATCGTATGCGTCGCAAACCGATTTGCATGTTCGATGAAAATGCTTGATGTCTTGCTCAAAAACATAATAAGGGGTGAGGTCAATCCCGCCACCAAACCACTGATCGACAATATGATTGTCCTCATCGTAAAGTTCAAAATAACGGAAGTTGGCATGTACAGTTGGCACCAACGGGTTTTTGGGGTGAAGCACCAAGCTGATCCCACAGGCAAAAAAGCGGCCATGTTCTACTTGGAGATGTTTTTGCATGGTTTCGGGTAGTGTGCCATAAACTTTTGAGACATTGACGCCTCCTTTTTCAAAAACGCCACCATTTTCGATAACTCGTGTTTGTCCACCCCCACCTCCAGGATGCTCCCAGTTGTCTTTTTGAAAACGCCCCATTCCGTCCACTTCCTCTAATTTGGAGGTGATGCGATCTTGCAGCGAGTCGATGTATGTTGAAAAAGTTTGTTTCATCAATAACGTCTTGGGCGATAGGATTTGACAGCATCAACAAATGCTTTTGCATGATCAACAGGGATGTTTGGCAAAATACCATGTCCAAGGTTGGCGATGTAACTTGTTGTGCCAAACTGCTCAATCATATCTCTTGTACGCTTTTGGATTTCAGGGATGGGAGACAGCAAGCGTGACGGATCAAAATTTCCTTGTAGGGTCATTTTACCTCCAGTTAGATAGCGCGCATTTCGCGCCGTGCACGTCCAGTCGATTCCCAATGCACTGACTTTGGACTGTGCCATTTCTTGCAGAGCATACCAGCAGCCTTTAGCAAACATGATAACAGGCACCTCATCGCCGAGAGCGTCTATGATTTGTTTGCTGTAACCCCATGAGAAAGTGGTGTAATCTTCGGGTGAAAGAACGCCGCCCCAAGAGTCAAACAATTGAAGGGCGTGAACGCCGGCAGCTCGTTTGGCTTTGAGATAGGCGATAGTTGTATCCGTAATTTTTTGGAGTAGTTGGTGCGCCACGGCGGGTTCGGAAAAGCACAGGGCTTTTGCTTTGTCAAAGCTTTTGGATCCTTGCCCTTGCACCATATAACAAAAGATGGTCCATGGGGACCCTGCAAACCCGATAAGAGGAACCTCGTTGTCGAGTCGCTCGAGAGTGTGTCTAATGCCGTCCATCACATAGTGAAGTCGCTCGTGTACGTCGGGCACTTCCACGCGGTCAACATCTGCTTGCGTACGAACGGGGTTGGGTAGCCAAGGACCAATATCAGGTTTCATTTGCACATCAACACCCATGGCTTGTGGCACCACTAAAATATCGCTAAACAAGATAGCGGCATCTGTTCCGATTTGGTCAATGGGCATCACGGTGATTTCGGCAGCGAGCTCGGGAGTTTGGCAACGTGTAAAGAAGTCATACTTTGCTTTGAGCTTCATAAAGTCGGGTAAATAGCGACCAGCTTGACGCATCATCCAAACGGGAGGACGATCTAAGGTTGCACCTTGTAGTGCTTTAAGAAAAAGATCATTTTTTGGCGTATTCATACACGAAAATATTTTGCAGCAGCGGCAACTACTAAATGAATTTCTGTTTTTGTGGGGACAGTGATTTTGTCTGTGTGCATACGAACGGCCGATGCGGTTGTATTGCCAATACAAAAACACCAACTCGCTCCAATGCGATTGTTTTGGAGGTAACTCTCCACCCCACTTGGACTAAAAAACAACAACCCTTGTGGCTCGGGGTTTTGCACACGCGCATTCAAAAGAGTCGTGTAGGTTGTTACTTCGGAAAAAGAAATGTCTGCATCTTGCATTCCAAAAGCAAAATCAGGCAATTTTCGACTTCCACAAAGATGTAAAAAATGCTCATCTTTTGCATTTTTTTGTATAAAATCGACCAATTCACGCATGTTTTTGGCCATTTTGGTCACTTTTTGTCCATTTTCTTCCAAAACAGACTTTGTCTTTTCACCCACACAAACAATTGGCTTTCTCGCCCAAGAGGCGACAGGGTTTGCTAGAAAAGACCGGACCGCATTTTGGCTGCTAAACACCCAATAGGTGGGTTGGCTAGGAACGTCAAAAGTTTGAAAATCAATATTGATGGCATCGTAATCAAGCACAGCACATCGGGCAGCCACCAAACGTTCGAGTTGGTCGAAGCGAAGTTTTTTAGTGGAAAGAACGAGTGGCTTATCCATGTGAATTGATCTTTTCGAGCACTTGTTCCCCTCCTTTGCTGCGGAGAATTCTAGCAGCATGGTCTCCGATATCTGGGGTATTGGCCAAATAGGATTCTCGAACTTCAATATGCGAACTTCCGTCAGTGGCTGTCACACAGCCGGTAAAGTGAATCGTATTATTTTGTAAGCTGGCAAATGCCCCAATGGGAGCGGAACAACCACCTTGAAGAGCGCGCAAAAAGGCACGTTCGATTTCCACACAATGTAGTGTTGGTTTGTGAGATAGGGATGCGATCATGGATTTGAGCTTGGGTTGATCATCTCGGATAGTAATCATTAGTGCGCCTTGTGCGGGTGCAGGGATCATCCAGTCGAGTGGGGTATAAGTAGCGGGGTCAATATCTAAACGCTGCAATCCAGCTTTGGCAAAAATGGCGCCGTCCCATTGATTTTCGGTGATTTTATTCAGGCGAGTTTGGATGTTTCCACGCAAGGGTACAACCGTATCATTTCGATGAGCAAAAAGCCATTGTGCTTGACGACGCAAACTGCTTGTCGCGACTGTTCGTTTGTTTTGGTCTGCCCAGTCGATGTTGGGATGAACAAGCACATCATCATAAGCCCCACGTTGGGGAACAAAGCCCAAAACGATGCCTTTAGGCAGTTGAGTTGGTACGTCTTTCATGCTATGCACACAGATATCGACTTCATTATTGAGTAGAGCTTGGTCGAGCTCTTTGGTAAACACCCCCGTAACGCCCATTTCGTAAAGCGGATCAACCAAATTGGTATCCCCTGTGGAATTGATAGGCACCAAAAGACTAGACAGACCGATGTTTTGCAAGGCCTCTTTCACCCAATGCGCCTGCCAAAGTGCAAGTGCACTGGTTCGCGTTCCAATGCGAACGTTATCCATTGGAGGGAATATTAAACACGTCTTGTATGGTTTTTACACTTTCTGCGGTGTTTTCACTTTTCCGCATATGATTGGCCACACGATTGGTAATTTTTTGAATCAAATGTTGGGAAAGCAACGTCGCTTCTTGTCGATTGAGATGCGGATGTTTTTTTTGCTGCTGAACCAACTCTTGCTCTTCAATTTCTTCCATCATGAGCTTCAGGGCTTGTACGGTGGGTGCAAATGAACGTGTTTGCAGCCAGTCACTAAACTCTTGGATGACTTGGCCAATAATTTTTTCAGCCATTGGGATTTCTTTCTGCCGATCGGCAAGGGTGTTGTCGGTAATACGAGATAGTTCATCGATATGAACACGAGTGACGTTAGGAAGCTCTAAGACGTCATCATCTACGTTTTTTGGGATTGAAAGATCAAGGACGAGCAGCGGTTTTTCTGAGTGTATGAGTGATTTTGACAAGGTTGGTTGCTCTGCGCCCGTGGCTACAATAACGATATCTGCTTTACGAATTTCGACGGGCAAATCGGCGTAGTCTTTGACAATGAGTTTAAACTTTCCTGCCATTTTTTCGGCACGCTCTCGGGTGCGATTTATCAGTACAATATGATCGTTTTGGGTATGTTTGACGAGATTCTCACAAGTATTTCGCCCAATTTTACCCATCCCAAACAGCAAGATGTTTTTTTGGTCTGCATTTTCAATATGATCCAAAATATAACGAACAGAGGCAAAGGAAACCGATGTGGATCCTGATGAAATTTTGGTTTCGTTTTTGATGCGTTTGCTGGCTTGAATCACAGAGTTGAACAACCGTTCAAATAATGGGTCGAGCAACCCATTTTCTTTGGAACGTATAAAGCTCTTTTTGAGTTGTGCGATGATTTCAAAATCGCCTAAAATTTGCGAATCCAAACCTGTGCCAACACGAAACAACTGCAACAAAGCATTCTCATTTTGTAGCACATAGCCTATTTGGTCAAAAGCATTGCGATTTCCATGTGAAAAAACACAGAGTAAGTCAATGAGCATATTAACATCTGCGCCGTGTGCATAGATTTCTGTGCGATTGCAAGTAGAGTGAACGGTTATCGATCGAATATGTTGCTCTTTGGCCTTTTCGAGAAGTTGCTGTTGAGCTTTAAGGGAAAGGCTAAATTTCCCCCGAGAAGCGACATCAGCTTTTTTGTAGCTAACTCCTATGCACGATAACGAAAGTTGTTCGATCAACTATTGAATTGTTTCTTTGATGACACAAAACTATTTTGCCTCCCAACAAAAAAATAACGCTAAAAGTACTTTTAATAACGCTTTGAGGGTCGAAACAGGGCTATATCTTAGATTCAATATAAATAAGCTATTTTTGCAGGAATCGCACACCAAAAAATAACGCTATGAGTATTGAACAACTCAATCAAATTGAGAACGGGTTTTGGGTCTTGCAGTACGACAACACCACCAAAGAAGAACAGCAAGTCACTCGAGAGGTTGATGTGAACTGTATTCAGTTTCATTTTTGTTTTAAAGGGAAGGCGAGTTTTTTCTTTAACAATGGCACCTACACCCTCCCCTTGGCGGACGAACACGTGTTATTGCTTTACAATCCGCAGCGCAGCTTGCCCATGCAAGCAACCATCGCGCCTGGCACCAAGATGATTAGCGTGTTGATTTCCATTCAGAAATTTCATGGTTTGTTCTCGCATGAGGCTGAAACAATTGCATTTCTCAACGAGGACAACATTAACAAAAAATACTATCAAGACCAGATCATCAGTCCGGCAATGGCTGTGATTTTGAGTCAAATGTTACAGCACGAATCCGATGCATTGATGGGACGTTTATACCTTAAAGCGAAGGTCTATGAGTTGTTTAGCTTGTATTTCAATCCGGAAATGAAATCGGATATCGCGCAGTGTCCTTTTTTGGCTGATGAGGAGAATGTGCGCAAAATCCATCAGGCGAAGCAGATTGTGGTTGAACACATGTCAGAGCCACCGAGTTTACAACACCTTGCCGATGAAGTTGGGCTGAGTTTGAAGCGTTTAAAAGACGGATTTAAACAGCTTTACGGCGCGCCGGTTTATCAGTTTTTACTGGATCACAAAATGGAAACCGCACGAAAAATGCTCAGTATGGGAACGCAAAACGTCAATGAAGTGGGTTTAAAATTGGGGTATAGCACATCGAGTCATTTTATTGCGGCATTTAAAAAGAAGTACGGAACGACCCCCAAAAAATACATTATGTCATTATCTTCGTAAAAAAAAAGCGATGAAAGGAGTTCTGCTCGTTAACTTGGGGTCTCCCGATAGCCCTGAGCCAAAAGACGTCAAACCCTATTTGGGTGAATTTTTAATGGATGAGCGTGTAATTGACGTTCCCAAATGGTTGCGTACGATTTTGGTGAAAGGGATTATATTAAATACTCGTCCAAAAAAATCAGCAAAAGCATACAAGAAAATATGGTGGGACGAAGGCTCACCTTTGATTGTTCTATCCGAGCGTTTGCAGCTTAAAGTACAAGAAAACACCTCAGTGCCAATTGCTCTAGCGATGCGTTATGGAAAGCCGAGAATTGCCACAGGTTTGGCCGAGCTTCACAGCAAAGGGGTTGATGAGGTTCTTTTGGTGCCGCTCTACCCACAGCACGCCATGGCGACAACCGAAACCATTATTGTTTTGGCCGAGCAAATTCGCAGAAAAGAATATCCCGATATGGTGTTCACCCATTTACCAGCGTTTTATAATCATCCCGACTACACACGGGTTTTGTCCCAATCTATACAAGAATTTTTACAAGATAAAAATTGGGAGCACCTTTTGTTTTCTTATCACGGGATTCCGGAACGCCATCTTCGTAAAACAGACATCACCAAATCACACTGTAAGGTTGACAAATCGTGTTGCCAGACGGCTTCTGTAGCGCACCAATATTGCTATCGTCACCAGTGTTATGAGACCACCCGTCGTGTTGCGGAGTATTTAGAGTTAAAGCCCGGCACCTTTTCAACGTCCTTCCAATCTCGATTGGCGGGTGACAAATGGCTTGATCCTTACACGGATAAAACCATTGAAAAATTTGCCAAAGACGGCGTCAAAAAAATGGCGGTAGTTACTCCTGCTTTTGTGTCGGACTGCTTGGAAACACTCGAAGAAATAGGCATGGAAGCGGTAGAAGATTTTGAAGACAATGGCGGCGAGCAATTGCATGTTGTGCCATGTATCAATGACCGTGAAGACTGGGTGAAAGTGCTCAGTCGCTGGATCGATGAATGGGCCATGGCGTCCTAGTTGCCAAATTTATCCTTATTTTTAAGTCCAATTCATAAGCGATGGAATACAATTACATCAAGGCCTTTCATTTGATTTTTGTCATCACTTGGTTTGCAGGGCTGTTTTACATCCCTCGTTTGTTCATTTACCATATAGAAGCCTCACAAAAAGAAAGGAGCAGTGCAGCGATACTTGTGCCCCAGCTCAAATTGATGTCACGCCGTTTATGGACAATCATTTGTTGGCCATCGGCCGTGCTTGCCACGGGCTTTGCCGTCTGGCTGTTACTTCTTAACCCTGGCCTTTTGTTTATGCAATGGATGCTCATCAAACTGGGATTTGTTGGTTTGCTTATTATATATCATCTCATTACCCACCAAATGTATCTTGCGCTGCAACGGGACAAAATACATTACACCTCCAACTTTATGCGTGTGTGGAATGAAGGGGCAACTCTTTTGCTGTTTGCCATTATTTTTTTGGCAATCCTTAAGACGAGTTTCGATTGGATCTACGGACTGATTGGGCTTGTTGGCTTGGGGGTGGTACTCATGCTAGGCATACGGCTTTATAAACGAGTGCGAAACAAGAACTAATTATGCGATCAAAACTTTCATTACGAGCGCGTATATTTACGGCGATGATTTCCTTGGTCGTCATTGCTTCGGTGCTTATCGCAGGAGTGACGATTTATCAATACCGAGAACAATCAAACCAGTACCACGAACAGCGGTTATTGCGGAAAGAAGCACAGCTACAAACGCGGATCGAATACATCCTTACCCAATCCAAATTTCCAAACAATGAAAGCTATTTGGACTCTATTTTTGGTGAAGTTGTTTTTCAAATTGCGGACGAACAAAATGTCAACTTTCGCATTTACAACACGTCTGGGTTGTTGGTAACCAACACCCAATTCCCAGATCAGGAAGAAAACAACCAAATTACGGAGATAACATTAGGGTTGCTCACTGCCAGCACAGAAGAAAAGTATGTTGAAATCAACATGGAAGACAGCAATAGAAACCGATCCTCGTATTCTTTTATCCATAACGAAGCAGGGGAGCGTATGGGCATTCTCAATCTTTCCTACATTGATGATGATTCCCTTAGTGCGATGGAGTTGCAAAATTTCTTGTCTCGTTTGTTGCAAGTTTATTTGTTTATTCTCGGGATGGCGATTATGCTTGCCTATATTGTGTCACGTTTTATCACTCGATCATTGGAGGAAATCGGGGATAAAATCACACAAACAGAGCTGAATAAAACGAATCAGAAAATCAACTTAAAACGACCAGGTCGTGAACTGACCAAACTCATAAGTGCTTATAACGGCATGGTTGATCAGTTGGCAGAAAGTGCGGCTCTACTTGCCAAGAGCGAACGAGAACACGCATGGCGGGAGATGGCAAAACAGGTGGCGCATGAAATAAAAAATCCACTGACCCCTATGCGATTGAGTGTACAGAGTTTTGAGCAGCAATTTGATCCGGCGGATGGGAATGCATCTACTAAAATCGCGGAATTTTCTTCGACATTGATTGATCAAATAGACACCCTTAACACCATTGCCTCGGCCTTTTCTAGTTTTGCCGAAATGCCAGCCCAAGATTCAGAATTGCTCGACACGGTCAGTATCACCCAACGTGCTTTGGAGATTTTTTCCGACCAAGATGTTGTTTTTAAAGCCCCTCAAAAGCCTTTGCTTGCTCGCTTAGACCGAACACAACTCATACGCATCATTACCAATCTGGTCAAAAATGCCATTCAGGCTTGTGAGGACAGCAAAAAGCCATCCATTGTTGTGAGTCTTGAAGAAGACAAGGGTCAAGTTTGCATTCGTGTAACCGACAATGGGCATGGCATTGTTGAAAAACACGCTGACAAAATTTTTGAACCCAAATTTACGACCAAAACCAGCGGCATGGGCCTTGGTCTTGCGATGGTTAAAAACATTGTACAAACCTATAACGGCAACATCTTTTTTAGTCCAAACCAACCAAAGGGGACCATTTTTACTGTATATCTACCTCTGGAAACCTTAGACCAATGAAATATCAAAACCTTACACTAAACATTCATAAAAAGATTGGTTGGATTACGATCAATCGGCCAAAAAAACACAATGCGCTCAATCGGGAAACGCTCGCCGAACTCCATGAAGCGCTCGTCGGATATGAGGAAGACAACCGGGTGCGTATTGTTGTGCTCACAGGCGCAGGAGATACGGCTTTTGTTGCGGGCGCTGACATTCGAGAACTTTCTGATCTTTCTGCTCAGGAAGGCGCAACTCTAGCAAAAGAAGGAAACGAAAAGGTATTTGACTATATCGAACACTATAACAAAGCGGTTATTGCAGCAGTGAACGGCTATGCTTTGGGGGGTGGATTGGAGCTGGCGATGGCTTGTCATTTGCGTGTTTTTGTGGATACAGCGAAAGTGGGAATGCCCGAAACGTCACTAGGGCTTATTCCGGGTTATGGGGGCACTCAACGTCTTGCGCAGCTTGTCGGTCGTGGTCGAGCGATGGAAATATTACTTACTGCTAATATGCTCGATGCTTCTCGCGCCTATGAAATAGGACTAGCCAACAGGGTTTGTGCTGCTGTCGATCTCCAATCAACGGTGCATGAACTCGCCAATGAGATTATAAAAAACGCGCCTCAAGCCCAACAGCAGTTACTCGCCGCTGTTCAAGCGGGTTATGAGCCAAACACAGACGGCTTCGCAGCCGAAACGGAGGCATTTAGCGTTTGCTTTGATTCCGAAAATTTTAGACAAGGCGTTACGGCATTCTTACAAAAACGATCGCCGAAGTTTTAGGGTTCTACCCCCCCGACAACCTGTTGCTCGACAAGAACAACCAGCTCACTTGTTACAGTCCCTTGAATTGGGATTGGTTGATGTACTTTATACTTCATATGTACGCCAACACCCATGGGGAAATTGCCCCAACGCATTAATTTCCAAGAATGGCTAATGCTCACGGGTAACACCATTGCTTCGGGCAGATTTTCAAACAGTGTAGTGAGTCCGCCTTGTTGAAACCGTTTGGGAGTGGCAGAGTTGCTCCGTGTTCCTTCAGGGAAAATAATGGTGCTGTTTTTGGTTTTTTTCAGGGATTTAGAAAATTCTTCAATGGCTGCCAATGCCTCTTTTGGTTTTTTTCGATCAATGAGTACCGAGCCACCGTGTCGGAGATTAAAGGAGACAGACGGAATGCCTTTACCGAGTTCTTTTTTGCTAATAAATTTAGGGTGTATTTTTCGCAAAAACCATATCAGCGGAGGGATATCATAGAGACTTTGGTGGTTGCATACAATGATATAAGGCTGATCACGATTGAGTTGGTGTGGCTGATCGAATCGCACACGAGTTCCCAAAATCCCAAGACAGAGCAATAGTGTCCCATTTAAAAGATCAACACTTTTTTTGTGCGCAGCATATCCAAGTCCATAAAAGCACAGCCATTGCATGGCATGAAAAAACAACAAACAAGACCCAAAAGCAAGGTAATAGATCGCCGTAAGAGGATAGGCGAGTATATTGCCCATTGCGTTGGTTTTTTAGCAGTAGCTGTTATATGCTTCGATGAGGTTTTCGGCAATGAGTTCGGCAGGGCGACCCTCAATGTGATGACGTTCCAACATATGCACCAAATCGCCATCTTTGAAGAGAGCAATACAAGGAGATGACGGAGGGAAAGGAATCATATTTTCACGTGCAGCATCGGTGGCTTCACGGTCAACTCCGGCAAAAACGGTGGTGAGTTGTTTGGGGCTTTTATCGTTGGCCAAAGACAAACGAACGCCTGGTCGAGCGTTGGCAGCAGCACAGCCACAAACCGAGTTGACGACAACAAGTGTCGTTCCTTCTTTTTCAAGGGCAGAAGTTACAGCAGCCGCATCGGCCAGTTCTGAAAAGCCAATGGCAGTGAGCTCATCACGCATGGGTTGAACCATTTCATCTGGATACATAGCAAAGTATTTTAGACAGCAAAGATAAGAAGAATCGTAAGGATTTCAACCTCTGTAAACCGTTTTAAAACGATGGCAAACGATCTCAAAATCGTCAGCTATATCGTTTTCGTCGCATCCCAGTTCACGAGCGTAGTAGCTGCGATGAACGTCTTGCCAAAAGGCTAACGAGCGATCGCCCTCTCCTTCAGCATAGGCAAAATCTGAATCGACGGTGCCAAAGGTCATCACTGAAACAGCAGCGGTTTGGATTACTGCTTTGGGCACACCAGACCAATTGATGATGATGTAGTGGTTGCCCACTTTGGGCAGGGTTTCATTATTAGTTGTATACCACCAGAGCGATGCAGCAGTGGCTTGTTTGACACCTTGCACTACCAAATCGGCACAGAGATTGGCATCTTTGGCATTGTCACAAAAATAGAAATGGGGAGGACGGGGAAGTTCTCCGACTTGTGGATGTGCTGCTAAAAAGCCCAGCCAAAAGAGATTGAGTTGTAGAGATGAATTCATGGGAAATTAAACGTTTATTTTTTCTATGGAAAAAGACCCTTCCGAAAAGGTTTTTGCCTTTCCGCTGATTTGGACTCTTTCGCCTTTGTAATCACACCAGATTTCCCCCCCACGAGACGAACATTGCCTTGCGTGAAGACTTGTTTTGTGAAGTTGTTTTGACCAATACGGAACTAGAGTGCAGTGTGCAGATCCTGTAACGGGATCTTCCAAAATGCTGGCTTGTGGCGTAAAAAAGCGGGACACAAAATCATGGTGCTCGCCTGGGGCAGTCACGATAACACCACCAGGACTGAGGTTGATTTGATCAAAAGTAGAACGATTAATTTCGAGTTTTTCCACATCCGATTGTTGATCATAAACAAGCAAATAGTCACGGGCTTTAAAGACCGCTTTGGGCGGAATACTCAGCGCCTGTGCAATGGGTGTCGGGAGCAAAGCCTCTTTGCCCTCACGAGTGGGAAAATCTAGATGATACAGACCATTGTGATAAGAGACGTAAAGCGAACCACTTTTGGTGGTAAAGTGAATGGGTTGTTGTGTAAATTTTTGATGTGCTAACAGGCAGTGAGCCGTGGCTAAGGTCCCGTGACCGCAGAGATCAATTTCGATATCGGGTGTAAACCAACGCAGCGCAACGCTTGTGGTCTCAAGGATAAAAAAAGCAGTTTCTGCTACCGCATTTTGTTGCGCTATTCCAAGCATAACCTCGTCGGGAAGCCAAGCCGCAAGAGGAACCACACAAGCCGGATTGCCGCCAAAGGGCTGATCGCTAAACGCATTGATTTGGTACAGAGGGTATCGCATGATTCAAAAATACACATTTTACCCACAGAAACGTACGCCAAAAAAAACCACATTATAGCTAGTATTCGTTTGTGATTTTTTCATCCATTATTTAAACTTTCTTTCACTTTTTACGGTATTTTGGCTAAAAAACACAGACAAAATCGATTTTTCACTCAAAAAACGACCATTTTTCCTTAAAAAGGGTTTGCGAGATTCAGAAAAAGTCTTTTCCTTTTGGATCAACCAACATTCACTTAATACGAAATTTACATTATCCCTGTAGTACCCGCAGTATGCCATATACACAATTACAGATCAGGTTATGGGGCATTCACTCTACATGGATGGATATACACGATCAATATTTCGCTCTTGAACGTAGGCACCTCTTTACTAAAGGCCACAACCAGTTTGCAGTTTGCTTACTACTGCTTTATAAAAGAAGAATAAAGAAACACAAGCTGTTTTCATGATGAATCAATGAAGTTGAATGACAGCATGCGAAATCCCCGTTTGGTTATAATGGGGATTTTTTAGTTAATTATTCGTGCTGGGTTTAGGATGTTTTTGGGGTCAAGGAGTAGTTTGATTGCCTTCATGAGTTCCATTTCGGGTTTTGTACGAGACAGGTGTAGGTAGGGTTTTTTATCAATCCCAATGCCATGTTCCGCAGAGATCGACCCTTTGATTTCTTGTAGAGGTTGGTACACAATATCGTTGATGTTTTGTGTGAGTATTTCACTGTTGTTCTCCTTTCCGACAATGAGGTGTATGTTTCCGTCAGCGACATGCCCAAAGGGATATACATCCAAAACGCCTTTTAGATTTTTAAGATTTTGAACAATGCTATCGATAATTTCGCCTATTCGGTCAATGGGAATGCTAATGTCATAGTGTTGGTTGTGTTTTGCGTTTTGTTCCAGAAGAGAGACATCTTCTCTGATTTTCCAACATTCCTCTTGCTCACTAGCAGAGTCAAAAAACGCAGCATCGCTAATCCATTCATGCTCAAAGCTATGAGCACAGGCGTCTTGTAAGTCATTGGAATCCCGTTCAACGTTTTTGCCAAGCATCTCGACAAAGATGACATAATTGTCGGGTTTTTGTATTGGGGATTTATAGGGGGTTTCTTCAGCAGTGATGGTTGAGTATGTGTTTTTCCATAGGAGTTCAAATCCAGTGAGCCTTGGGCCTAGATGTTGGTCAAAATAGCGCATGGTTTGCAGGACATTTTTGAATTGATTTGTAGTGAGTATGGCGGAGAGCCTTGTTTGTGGTTTTTCGATGAGTCGAAAGACGACTTTGGTGACGACACCAAGGATTCCTTCTGCGCCGATAAAGAGTTGTTTTAGGTCAATTCCAGAGTTGTCTTTTCGCAGTGTTTTTAGGTTTTCGATAATGGTTCCGTCGGGCAAAACGACTTCTAGACCAAGGACCCAACTTCTGGTCATTCCATAGCGAAACACACGAAGCCCCCCAGCATTAGTTGAGACCACACCACCGACTTGTGCAGACCCCTTAGCCCCAAAGCTCAAAGGGAGAAACAAATCTTCTTTTTCTGCAGCTGTGAGTACGTTTTCGAGTATGGCGCCAGCTTGAGCAGTGACCGTTCGGGTTTGTGTATCGACAGCCTCAATGGCGTTCATTTTTTCAAGGGAAACCACGAGTTGATCTGGGTTTGCTTTTGTTGCGCCTACAAGATTGGTCAGTCCACCATGCACAATGACCTTTTGGTCGTTTTTGTGACACCACGTTAGTATGGTTGCAACCTGTTCTGTGGTGCGCGGGAAACATACGCCTTTACAAGTAAGAGGCTCTTCGGTTTTCCATATGTGAAAGAAACGGCTTTTTGCCTGATCGGCATGTAAGCTGCCTTGGATCTGGTCGAGCAATTCGTTGATGTTTGGGTGGCTCATAGTGAGTGTTTATCAAACGAATATACACATAAGCTAACAACAAATCACGTAGAATATCTAGAGTGGAATTAACCACCCTAAGCTGATGGAGAAATATCCTGATGAGGAAAGGTCTTCGTCTTCAAAAATGTTGTTGGGAAAATTTAGGATATAGCTGAAGTTGATGTCTAAGGCATCATTGTCAAAGCTTAGAGGCAATTCGATTTGGCTATTGATTCGATCGAAAACGGATGATTCCTTATATCTAAAGATGGAAAGCTGTTCGATGATATTTTGCTGACTGAATAGGATGTATATATTGGGTTCAAAGGAGAGTTCAAAAGCGCCTATTTTCGTGAGCGTAGTTTCGTAGGAGACAGAAGAGGAGAGGTAATTGCTTGGCTCGGCACCAAAGAGATATCCCCCTGCGACATTGATTTGAAGGTTGTTGAGCTTGTAGTTCACACTTGACGATAGGCGATGGTCGTTGATCCCCTCACTATCTTCGCCAAGAAAAGAGTAGTTGTAGCTAGCACTGACCGACCATTTTTTTTCTTTTCCGAGTGACCAAAATTGTCCAGCACCAATCGAAAACAAATCCCATGCGGGGTCGATCTCACTGTAATAGGTGCCGCCGGCAAACAGATATGTTCCACCACTATTGAGATAGGTCAAGCTGGGTGCAAGTCCAAATTGGTCAATGTCAAAGTCCCGCCCAGAAAAATAGGCCTGATCGTCATAGCTGATTGAGGCGTATAAAAACCCGCCTTTGAGATCGTCATATGCCTGTAGGACAGCAAGTGTGTCCACAACAAAAAGCTCATCGAGGAGTTCGTCGATATCTGTAGATTTTTCAGAGTCTGTTGTTTGTGCGAGGGACAGTGAAGAGCAAAAGAAAAGTAGCCCGAAAAAAGAAAAATGACGCATACGTAAATATAAAAAAAAGCACCCAGAGGGTGCTTTTATAATTGGACAAAAAAGGAATTAATTTTTTGTGTTTTTCATTTTCTTTTTCTTCATTCTCTTTTTGATTTGCCGCTTTTTTTGATTGAGGGGCCCTTTTTTATCTTTCAGTCGTTGTCTTCGTTTTTTGAGTTTTTGCTTTTGCTCTGGGGTTAGCGATTCTCTGAAAGAACTTTTAAGGGCTTGTACGGATGTTTTGTGGGTGTCCAACAGGTCGATCTGGTCTTGGGTAAAGGTGGCGCGAAGCGCTTCACGTCTTTCTTTTCGATTGAGGTCTTGGTTGTCAAGAATAGCCAATTGGTCATCGGATAAGGAGTTTTTAAAGGCCTCGCGTTGGCTTTTTACTAAGTCATTTTGCTCTTGCAACAAGGCAAGTTGGTCAGGCGTAAGAATTTTTTCCATGCCTTTATTGCCATTTCTTTGTGCTTGTTGGGTGTCATCTGCATCTTGTGCGTTGGTCATTCCACATATTAAAAATGTGATGATGAGGAATAGGCGTTGTAAGTATTTCATGTTCTTTTGAGTTTTGATTCTATCCTTTAGACCTGTATTAGGTCAAAAAGTTTTAATCGATTTCATTTAAAACGTAATTTTCTTCGAACCAATCCGCAAACTCATCATCATCAACGACGAGTGAGTCGAGCAGGAGACTATCAAAATTGTTGAGTTCCTCATTGCCATTGCGCAAAAACCAAGTGGTTGCCAAAGCCAAAATAAAAACTGCAGCCATTTTTAGCATCCAAGTTTTGATGCGCAACACAGGAGTTGGTATGCTTTGCTCGTTTTGGATTTTGTCAAGGATTTTCGCTTTGGAGGTTGAAAAATAGTTTTCAGGGAGCTCAAAACCCAGTTTTTGATGTGAATTTGTTTTTTGATTCATGTGATAACAATTTGATTCGACAGGATTTGTTTTGCTTTATAAAAGAGTGATTTGACGGAATTTTCATTTCGATTGGTGATTTCAGCGATCTCGGAAAACTTGAGTTCGTCATAGTATTTCATACAAAACACTTCTCTTTGATTGTCATCGAGTCTAGCGATGATCTGTTGTAGTGACGCGTCGGCTGCATCGGCATCAAAATAGGGGTCTGCATACAGATTTTCTAATCGATACTTGATGACTTCATCACGAAGGCGAACCCGTTTTTTATTGGACTCCAAAAAGCGCATGGCTTCGTTGTAGGCGATGCGATAGCACCAGGTCTTAACCGAACTTTTAAAAGCAAATTTACCAAGCCCTTTATAGATTCGCACATAGGTAAGTTGGAGCACGTCATCGGCGTCTTCATGTACCAACACCCATTTTCGAATGGCCCAGTAGAGTGGTTTGTGGAAATGATCCACAATAAGTCGTACGCCGGCATGGATATTATTCTGACGAAGGCAATGGGAGATATGTTGTTCTACATCTTTCAGCGCAATAGTTTATGATTTAGACCCTTAAAGTTGTAAAAAGTTTTATGAGAATCCAAAAAAAAGAGATTTGAACTCGATATAAAAATTTGTTACTTTGTAAAGTCTCCTCAAATCTTTCAAACATGAAAAACTTCTTACTTTGTTTTTCAATTTATTTATTATTTTGCTGTAAATCCAACACAATGAATAATCGTAACACAGCCCTCACGGCTACAGAACAACAAGCACGAAGTCCAGAAGATGTTTTTGAACAACTCCAAGCAGGGAATACTCGTTTTGTCAACAGCACTCCTTATCAGGTGGATGCTTCGGCTCTTCGCAGCGAAACTGTTGACGGACAACATCCGCAGGCGGTTGTGTTGTCGTGTATTGATTCACGTGTGCCTGTTGAAATGGTTTTTGACCAACACATAGGCGATATTTTTGTTGCACGTGTAGCAGGGAATTTTGAAAACGATGACATCTTGGGGAGTATGGAATATGCTTGTGCTGTTGCTGGGAGCAAACTTGTTGTTGTTTTAGGTCACGCTGGTTGTGGAGCAGTGAAGGCAGCTTGCGATGGTGTCGAACTCGGTCACATAACGGGCTTGTTGTCCTCTATCGCACCAGCGGTACGCAAAGTAGAAGGGGAGACAAACAAAACTCCGACGAGCAAAGACAGTGACTTTGTCAATGCTGCGATTACTGAAAATGTACGTATGACCATGGCGCGTATCTTGGAGAAGAGCAGCATATTAAAAGAACTTAACGACGCAGAAAAAATTGCTGTTGTTGGAGGTGTCTATCAGCTTGATTCAGGTCAAGTGATTTGGCTGGACTAGTTTTCAAGAGGGACGTTATAGTCAAACAGCGATTTGCCGTGGATATCTAGAAATGAAAAATTGATATTGCGTTTTTCCCAATCAATGTTTAGAACACCATAACTATTCACACCAATGCTATTTCCGACGCGATAGGGGTTTTCTTCGTTCAGGTTATTGGTGAGTGCTTCCGTCATTCCACTAGAAGTAGCGTCGTATAGCATGGTGTATCCAATGTCTTTTTGAGAGAGTTCAGACATATGCCGATCACCAGTCAAAAAGATTGGATTTTTGACGTTGTATTTTTTGAGTAGCGCCACAAATCGCTTTGCTTCGTTGGGATAGTTTTGCCACTTTTCAAAGGGATGGTTTGGAGATAGAAACTGCACCCCACTGGCAAACAGGTGGACTTTTGCCGAAGAGTTTTTGAGTTCGTTTTCGAGCCACACCCATTGTTCCTCACCGAGAATAGTTCCTTCATAATCAGGGGGATAAGGGTCGTTGTAAGGTTTTGGTTTGTAGGGTGTTTTTAAATAGCGATTGTCCAGTAGTATGAGTTTTGTTTGTTTATTCTTTCCGAGGTCATAAGATTGGTAAACCCCAAGGTGTTGGTAAACGGGATTGTCTTTTGGGATGCTTAAAAAATGAAGGAAGTCTTTTCGACTTTGCGCTTTGTGTTTGTAGTCTCGCCCCGCATTGTTGAGACCATAGTCGTGGTCATCCCAAGTGCCAAAGACTTTTGTAGCTTGTAGAAGTGCTTGGTAACTTTCTTTTGCTTTGAGTTGGCGAAAGCGCTTTCTGAGGTGCTTTGGCTTTCCGTCTTTTCCATATACAACATCTCCTATCCATACAAAGGCGTCGGGCAGACTGTTGGCGATGGAGGTAAGGATGGTGTCGCTATTTGAGTCTTTGACCTTGTGGCAAGACCCAAAAGCAATGGTTTGACTGTGGGCAAGAAAGCTTGCACATAAAAAGAGGAAAGAGGCAGATAGTACTTTGATCATTTGTGAGTTGGTTAGAAAAGGAAAGATAAATAAAAGTGTTGACACCCCATGCTTTATTGTGAATGAAAAGAGGAACTTCATTTTATATGCTATATGAAAAATGGAAATAGTGAAAAGACTTTATGTAGGTTTTAAAAAAAAACCACCGCGAGAGCGGTGGCTCCCTTTAGCTTTTTTATGGCAACTACCCTTCATTGCTAGCTAAAGAGAAAAAACGGTCATTAGCGAAATGTACAGTTTTCGTTTTTTAAAAAAAGAGGTAGTTTTTTGACAGAAATCAGATGATTGTTCTCATTTACAAAACAAAAAAATAGAAAACGAATTTTAAGAGGAAGAGATTGTCAAGAAAAATACAAATGGATATTCACGTCAGGTTTTTTTAGATTTAGGGGTTTGAACAATCACAAACGTATGCAAATTATTACAAAAGGAGTATATTTCTTTACAAAAATCAAACGTTCAGCAAGATAAAATCTATTATATTTAAACTCTTAAAATTTAAACAATCAAAAAATGAAAAACATATGGATATTGGTTGTGGTTTTTGCTCTAGGGAGTTGTGCCACACCATCGAGTGATACAGAATTAAAGGGAGTAGGATTTTTCACACCTGATCCTGAATCAACTTTTGTTACAGGATCAGACGAAATCACTGATTTGTGGACAAAGTACTTGGATGCGCACAACAATCAAGACCTTGAAGCGATCAAGTCTATGAGTGCAGACTCCATTTATATAATGGGTCCTGACGGTTCGGAAACCCGTACCAAAGAACAACAGTCAGCGTTACTCGAACAATGGTTTGCAGCAGCAAATCCAAAATGGGAAGCGTACTGGGCGATGCCATACAAATCACTACCTGGTGGTGAAGAATGGATCATTGCAGGTCACGCAGTAACAGAGACAGTCGAAGGAGAAGAGTCTGTGACACTTCAGATGATTGATGGAGAGATTAAAGATGGAAAAGTACATCGTTTCTTTGTGTATGCAGCGAAACCACCATCTCGTGATACAGCAGAGTAAGAATAGATTTTTCTAGACTTCTAAGAAAACACCCTTCGGGGTGTTTTTTTTATGTTTAGGATTGTCCGTTTTCAAGGGTTGAAAGCGTCCTCTACCTTCAAAATGAATACGACTTTTCTTTATTAATGTTGGATAAAGAGTGATTGATAACACGACAGTTATACACAACATAAGATTCTGCTAATTAGGATATTAACAACAATTGAGACTTAGAATAAATTGATTTTTAATAAAGTTGTTAATAACCTAGTAACTATACTAAGAAAAATAGCTTTGACTTCTATCTAAATTTACAGTAATAGTAATTGAACCAAGAAAAGCTTGAGAAATCAACCAAGTTCTAAACAAAGAATTACTTCCCTACAGGGCAAACAGTTAAACCAAACAGGGTTTTCTGACAGGTTTTCTACCCCCATTACTTTTTTGATTTCTACCCTCTTTTTCTTTCTTTTATCCTTTACATTATTTGCTCAAGATCAAACGTTTACACTCACTGAGTCGGGGGGTAAATACTTTATTAATGGCGAAGAAGCACCAGTACTTCGAATTGAAAAAGGGAAAACATATAGATTTGATGTTTCTGATAACTCTTTAGGCTCACATCCGATCCGTTTTGGGACACAACCGGAGAGTGGTACACTATATAATAATTACGAATACAATGGAACTTCTGGTCAAGCGGGGGCTTATGTTGATTTTAGTACAGAATCTGATTCATCTATAACTGATTTATATTACTACTGTTTAATTCATTCAGGAATGGGGAACTCAATACAGTTCCTTGAACCAGCTTCTATTGAGGTTACTTCATACAGTAACACTCTTGATAATGATAATTTAGGGACTGTTAATGCAGAAGATACAATTGAATATACAATAGAGGTTGAGAATATTTCTTCGATACCAATATCTGGGTTAACACTAACAAGCTATTTTCAAGATATAGGGGAGTCATCTTACACCGAAAATGGTTTAACACTAACTTTTGTAGACACAGGCGGATCAGCCGAAGGGATTTTAAGTGTTGGTGAAACTGCTAAGTACACCGCTACATATACTTTTGATTCAGCTGCAACTGCTGGAACAGTTCAGTTTTATGTTGAAGCAGTTGGAAGTTCAGGAGGACAAACAGATAATGAGCTGGATTACAGTGATAATGGTGATGATTCAGATGGCAATACTAATGGGGATGTAATAAGAGACCCTAATGTAACAGCTATTGGAGATGAAATCACTTCAATGGAAGTAACTAAAGTCGCTGATGTTCCTACACAACGATTGTATCCACCTTTTCCAAATGGGGATGAGGATCCGAATTGGTATCAAGGTGAACCAGTAGTTGGAGAAATATGGAGCTGGACTGTCGAGGTTTACAATGATGGATCTGCAGATCTAACAAACATTACAATGTTTGATGATGAGATTACAAGTTTATACGGTTCCACAGATAGACTTACAATATTAAACGAACAAAACTCAACTCCTAGACTTCCTGTTCATATAATAAGTGATCAGGGCTCTGAACAAGGAGTTTTATTAGTTGGTGAGACAGCAACATATACCGCTTACATTATTGTTGATCAAGAAACAATTGATGGAGGCGGAGTTAAAAACTGTTTAGGACAAGTGCAAGCATCCAATGCAAACGTTACAAGTGTTGTTATTTCGGAAAACGCTTCATCTGATTTATGTGTTGAATCAGAAACTGCTCAAGACCCTTCAATTAGAGTCAAGAAAAGTGCAAGTTTGCCAACAGGGGGTAATAGTATAGGCGATGAAATCTTATATACTATTGAAGTAGAAAACACAGGAAATGTAACTTTAGATATATCAAAATCAAAAGATGTTAACGGAGTTCCAATTGAGTGGGAGTTTACTGAAAACTTTAATGATGGGTATGGAAACTCTCTGGTAAATGATCTTTCAGACATTACTTTAGTTGGTTCACAAGATCAAAACACAGCAACGGCTGGAACTTTGGCTCCTGGAAATAGAGCAATTTTCGAGGTTTCTTATACAATTACCGAACTGGCAGCAAGCTCAGGGGAAGTACAAAATCAAATTACAGTTTTAGGAACAAGTCCTTCAGGAAGTGGGGGAGAAGGCGGCATAATTGTTACTGATCTTTCTGAAGATCCAGATGATACAGATTATGATGTAGATTTAGATCAGGACAATTTTACTGTTACCACTTTATCAGCTGTTAGGTCAATGAGTGTTTTCAAAACTGTGGTCCCCCAAGATATCGATAGCGATGGTGAAATTGGCGTCGGGGATAAACTTGTTTATACAATAACAGTTACCAATAATGGGCAAGTATCATTAAGTGACTTACTTGTTGAGGATACAATATATGATCATGAGTCTGATTCAGATGCATCTAATATTATTGCTGAGCCTTCAGTTTCACACTCATATTCAACTCCAATAAGCTTAGCTGTTGGGGAGGAAAAAACATTCACTGTTGAATACACGATTCAACAATCCGTTTTTGATCAAAGTATAGCTACCTTGTATAATAGCGCAAAGGTTTCAGCTAAAAGTCTAGGAAACTTTGTTAGAGATGTTGAACAATTTAGTGATAAGCCTGGTGGAGTTCTTGGCGATCGCACAGATTATTCATTTGAAATTGACGGTGCTGTAGAGGCAACAAAAATCGGAAGATATGTAGATAATACAACATCAGGGGTTGTGGGAAGCCCTGATCCGGGGGATACGATTGAATATACCATTACCATAGAGAATACTGGAAATGTTAGTGTATTTAATATGGATATAACTGATGCTATGAATTACTCTGGAGGTGACCCGCTGACATCTCCTACAATGACTTTTGTATCATCAAATATTAATAGGACTTCAACAGAAATTGTAGATCCAAACGACTCAACAAAATATACATTACTAGTAGGTGAGATTTTAACTTTCACAGCAACTCATACAATCACTTCTAATGATTATACTCTCTCAGATGAAATTATAGAGGGTAACTTAACAGTGAGATTTATTGAAAATCAAATAACTGTTACAGGGGATTACCTTGACGGGGCTACAACAAAATCAATTTCTGTTGAACTTAGTGATGACGGAAATGATCTTGATGGAGACACCTCAGGGGATAAAACCAAAGTTTACATTACAACTCAAAATGATTTAAATATTGTAAAATCAGCTACTAGTGTTTCCAATCCTGGAGTGGGTGAGATAATTACTTTTACAATTACTGTTGAAAACACTGGAAACAGTAAGGTTGAAAACATATTAACAAATGATATTCTTTCTGGTCTTGAAACTCCTACTAGTTTACCAATAGCCAATGCTACTTATAATGGTATAATCACACCTGCCTCTGGGTCCACTTCGCCAGAGGGGACATTAGAAGTTGGCGAAAAGTCAAGCTACTCAGTTAGTTACACTGTTACTCAAGATGCAGTTGATGCAGCAGGGGTTTCAAATACATTTACTGTTGAATATGATAATGTTACTTATCAATCTGATGATATAAACAAATTGGCATCTCCTGCTAAAAATCCAACAGAAGTTCCTATCGCTAAAACTTTAAACCTTGATGTTAAAAAAGATGTTTCCCATTTGGATACAAATAATAATGGTCAACCAGATGTTGGCGAAACGCTTATTTATTCAATTAAACTTGAAAACACAGGAAACGTTTCAATATATAAGCCCGTTAATGTTGACTTCTTTACGGATACTTTAGATTTCATTAACTGTCCTGATTCGTCTACATGTACAGATTTAGAGTATGATAATAACAATGAAATTGTATATATAAAAGATGTAAATATCAGTGGCAATGAAATCATTGATAACACTAAAATCCTTCCTGGATATACCGCAGTTTACCAGGCAGTATTAACGATTACCCAAGAAATTAAAGATTATGGGGGTGTAAAAAACATTTTAGATGTTGCTTATGTTGATTTGTTAGATGAGTCAAAAACAGCAAGAAGTACTGATAGTGATCTTTTTGACAATGAACCAGATGATGAGGACTATACCACCTTTATAATTGATGAAAATGCTGATTTTGAGATTACAAAATATCTTATGGCTGCTCAAGAGTCAAGCCCTACTCCAATTGTTTATGATGTAACAGTTTCCGCAGGTAAATTTATTTACAGTCAGGACGGACAAGTAAAATCAAACATAACCTTTGAGAGGGGCAAAACATATCGCTTTAAACAATCAGATTCCTCAAATTCAGGATTTCCACTCCGTTTTAGTCAAACAGAAGATGGTAATGAATATAATTATTTGGTAACAACATCTGGAGCACCAGGAAATGGCAGTGTAAATTCATACACTCAAATTACTGTCGATGCACTAGTTAACTCTGGACAAATTACTCATGCCCCTGTTTCCAGGATTCATACATATAGCCCAAGTCAACTTGGGATGGGAACATTATTTGAAATTTCTCAGCCAGCTGTAAGTCCTGTTTTAGGCGATGAGCTTGTTTATTACATTAAAATTGAAAATACAGGAAACACAATTTTAAACATTCCTAACCCACCTACGGACACTATCACTTCTTCTGGAAATCCACTTTCATTAGACAGCGGGTACCCACAATTTTTGAAAAAATTCACAGAAACGTCTAACTCTAGCGAGCTTGTTTTAGCACCTGAAGACATTGTCGTTTGGGAAGCTAAGTACACAGTTTCTCAAAATGCTGTTGATGGGGGCGAAATATCAAACTTTGCTTCAGTAGATGCACAATCTACCACAGGCACAGATGTGTCAAAAACGAGTAATGACGGGGACAATACTGATGGGGATGATAGCGATGTTACAAAAGTTACAATTCTACAAAGCCCCTCAATTGAGGTTATTAAGGAATGGGAATGGGCTGACGATAACAACAACGGCTATGTTGATAGAGGAGAGGTAATCACCTTCAACATTACAATTAATAACACTGGTGATGTAACTGTTGACAGCTTCACTTTTACAGAGACTTTTACTGACAAAAATTCAGTTAGTCCGAGAGATTTAACCTCGGATTTAGTAGGACCATCTACAACGGTTTCACCTGAATCAATTGGTCCTGGGGAGTCAATTTTATATACAGCCACCTATGAAGTTGACCAAGTTACAATTGATACTGGGGGGCTTATAAATAGTGTCACAGTAGATGCAGTGGGAGCTGGAACATTAATTTCAGATATTTCTGATGATGGTGATACAGGCTCGGATGATACAGGCCAAAATCCAACTGAGATAGTAATCGATCCTAACCCACTGATAGAAGTAACAAAAACAATTATTGATCATCAAGATGACGGAGCAGGAGACTCATCAAAGGCAAATGATGGGAGGTATGATGCAGGAGAAATCTTAACTTATAAAATAGTATTAGAAAACACAGGAAATATTTCTCTTGTTAATTTTAAGTTTGAAGACTCATTCCAAAACTTCGATTTAAGTTCTGATCTTCAATACGATGTTGTACCTGATACAAACCCTGTAAAGTATATTGAATATATTGAGACTCTTGATCAAGACGGGAACACATCTACTACTTCCTTTGAAAATTATTTGGAGTATGGTGATCTTGCTATATACCAAGCAAAATATACTATTACTGCGGCTGATGTCGCTTCCAAGGGACTATCTAATTCATTAACTGCAATTTCTGAAGATTACGGAGGAAATGAAATTACTAATGATGTAAGTGATGACGGGGATGACAGCGATGGTAATACAACTGATGACCCAACAGTATTATACATTGGTGACCTGCCATCATTTAAAGTTGAAAAAACAGGGGAGTATATTGATGATAACGGAACCGCGGGAGCAAACGAAGGTGATACAGTTAAGTTTACAATAAAAATTATAAATACCGGGGCAGATGTAATAACATTAGATTCCAATTATACAGACGTTATGTATAATGGATATAATGTCCCTATTACTCCTCCGTCTTTAGTACTTGAATCCCAAACAGGTAATAATGTAAATACTGCTCAGCCATATGTTTTAAATGTTGGAGAGGTAGAAACCCATATAATGGAACATACTATCACCACGGGTGATATTAATTCAGGAGGTATTTATAACAGCATTTCATTTATTGGAAATTCTGAAAGAAATCCAGACACTTCAAGACCAGATTTAGGAGATTTGAGTGATGACCCGAACACACCAGAGGTAGATGATCCAGCATTTGTTCCTCTTTCTGTTGACACTGATGGTGACGGAATTCCTGACACATTAGATTTAGATGATGATAATGACGGAATTCTTGATGAAATTGAAGCTTGTTTCTCGTTTAGCTTAGACGGAGATTCTTTTGATAATTATACAGGAAATAATTACTTCCCTGATAACAGTATGGATAAGTTTATGGAGCCAAGTATTGCTCCACCATTTTCTTCCGTAAATAGTGATGGTGAAATATGGTCAGGCACAAACTTATATCAACCTTATACTGATAGTCAAGGAAAAAACCATGGAAAATTTATTCAGCTTCTACAAGGAGCAGGAGAAAATGATTTGAGTTATTGGGATGAGTCTTCTCACGACGCAACAACTAGTTTTGATAGAATTGTAGTTATTGAGAACGTAACACCAAACACAGATTATACTGTAAGTTTTGTTCAAAGAGCAGGAGTAATTTATTTTGATGTAAATGGAGGGTATCAGCCTGGAGGAGTGACTCTATTGCAGTTACAGTCAATGAACTCTGACTTTGAATTAAGTCAGACATTCACGCCAGGCTCATCATGGAGCGAAGAGTCATTTAATTTTACCACAGACTCTGAAACTACCCAGCTAGCAATCTTGTTTTCTGCTTATGATCCTGACAATCCTGTTTCAATTCACTTGGATGCCATTGTATTTGATTATCAGGAAAGCTGTAACGGAGATATTGATTTTGACGGTGTTCCAAATCACTTAGACCTTGACTCTGATAATGACGGAATTTATGATGTTGTTGAAGCAGGCTTTGAGGCTATTGATACAAATTTAGATGGGATGTTGGATTTCAATGATTCAGCATTTGTTGATACAGATTTTGATACAGTTCACGATCCTGTATTTGGAGCTACATTAATTGATTCAGATGGCGATGGAGATATCGATGCTTTCCAACTTGACTCAGATGGTGATGGATGTTCTGATACGGGCGAAGCTGGATACACAGACAGCACACTGGTAGCTGATAGAGATGGAATTTTGGGCGATGCTCCTTACACTGTAGATAGCTTTGGAAAAATTAATAGCGGTACAGATGGATATACTGTTCCTGATGACCTTGATAATAATGGCATATTAGACTACAGAGAAGACGAGTATGATGCAGGTTGTTTTAATCCATCTATGCTTGTTACAAAAACTGCTACAATAACGCAAAACGATGGCAACACCACTGTTGATGTTGGGGATGTAATCAATTACGAGATTACGGTTGTAAATAATTCTTTGGAACCTTTAACAGATATAGTTTTAGAGGATACTCTTTCAAATCAAGCATTAAGCTTTGAGCTACAAACGACTTATGTTGAGGAGTTAAATACCGGCAATCACGAGGAAGGAGAAATTTCTATTATATCATTAGGTAACACAACAAATCCAAATAATTATACTATTGGCACCTCCAGAATGGCTGGTGATGACATGAAGGGGAGCTCTAATGGGTCTTATTGGACATCTTTTGGAAATAATTACACGTGTTCTGGTTGTGGTTATTTTAGAATTTATCATCCTAATACGTCAAGTGTAGGTGGTGTTGAAACTCCTTCAGGAAATTTTGTAGGGCTTAATTTTTCTGAAAGAAATAAACCCGATGGTGAAATGTCAACAGAGACATTCACACTCGAAGGGGTTACATACACTGTTACACACGGCTGGGCTGTACAAGGAATATATAGAATTGATATTGATTCGAGTGATCCTAACAAGGAGTTTAAAATATATACATATAATTATATGAATAGACGTTATTATAATCAACAACATTCCTCTAAAACAACTGATTGGGGAGTAATTAGATATTATCGTAATGATAGTTGGAATTCTGGATCTAGTTACGACATGCATATGTATTTCATTCCAAAAAGTGTTGAGGTCTCAGAAAAAGGGAATGGTGAGTATACAAAGTCGAGTAACAATTTTACATATAACAATTCTACTAATGATAGCTCAAACCCACATTACGAAACTGATTACAAAACTGATCGATATCATTATACTACTACCACCCTTTATAAAGAGGGTGCAATAATTTATTATTCAGTTATAAATGATGTGATTAATTGGGTAGAAGCAGATCTTCAGGGCGCAGATAAGAACACGATGGAGTATGGAGTACTAAAACAAGACAACACTGCTGTGTACAACGCTCAACACACAGTTACTCAAGCAGATATCGATGCTGGAAACCTTTTATCCAACCAGGTTACAGTTACAGCAACTATGGTTAAACCTGAAACAAGTGTTTCTGTAGGAGATATTACAATCACTGAAACATTAGAAAATCCAGTTGAAACATCATTAAATAGCACAAGTTCGATCGATGTGACAAAAGTGGCAGATGTTAGCGATAAAGATGGTGATGGATACACAAATACTGGCGATGAGGTAACATTTACAATTGACATTACAAACACTGGTACGCAGACAATCACAGCCCTTGATATTCAAGATACTCTTTCAGGTGCTAATGGAGATCTAATTTCAAATCCAGAACTCTCTCAAGTTCCAATCAACACAAACTACGTTTACCACTCAGACCATCTTTCAGAAATCTATCGATCTAATGGTCTTTCTAGTTATGGGACAATCAATTACTCGTATCCTGAAAATATTTCAGTTTTCGTTGATCTGAGTAATACGCACGATGGTAAGAGTGTAGGCCTAATATCAACTGGCAAAGGGTATTCAGATTGGGGGCCTCAGACAGGCACTAACAGAGTTCATGGTCTTACTTTAAATAGATCAAACGCAACAAACATACAAGATCACGTATTTTTTAATTCATCTGTTGGTAATGATTTGAATAACGGGGGGTATAAATTAGAACCAAATACCACATACACTCTTTCAGTGTACGCAAGAAAACCAAATGCTTCAGATGAAGATTCAAAATTTAATTTGTTCGCATATGATGGTAATGCACAAATTACGCATGGAAGCACAGATGATATAATTAATAATTCATTTAAGTCTGATAACCTAACTGTTGATAGTGATCAGTTCAAAAGATATCAATTCACCTTTACTACTAGTAATGTTACTTATAACCCTGGGAATACTACAGATGTTAATGGCGATAGTAATCCAGGAACTGTAGCTCACCCACGGTTTGGAATTGTTTATCCTAAAGCAATTAGTGATCCCACTACTGGGAAAATAAATATTTGGGGTCTTCAACTTGAAAAATCACCAAGAGCCACAACTTATGTTTTAAATGATGGAACAGATAATTATGACAACCCTAAAGAGTTAGTCAATTTATCTAATAATCCTTCAAATTATATTTTTTGGTACAATTCTAATTGGAATAGTCCCACCACTTATCCAGGCGTGAGGTTAGGATTAAACTCAAATAGAGGTGATGGTGCATATTCAGAAACATATTTACCAACTCCTGTAACTTATCAATCGCCAGCTATTATTGAGTATCCGGGAATAATTAATTCACTTGACGGTGGGCCATCAAAAGAAAGTTTAAGTGCTCAAGACTGGGTGTATGATAAATTATTCAACTCTGCACAAGCAACTGACAGTGAAGATTATTTTACGATTAATATGAGTAATGATAAGCTTTACTCAGAGACAGGAGAAGTTACTAGATACTTAAGCTTTGAAATTGATGAATCGCTGAGCCCAGGCGGAAGTAATTACATGGTTTACAGTGGAAGCGTTTGGTCTGAACATTTGGGCATTTATGATAATGGACTTAGAAATTCTCGTTATTGGTGGGAAGATAATCAAGTAGAGCATTTCGAATATTATTATAGTCGTTTTCTTGATTTTGACCAACAGCACAATAACCACATAGGCTTATATTCAAGAAATCCACATGCATTTTTCACTCAATTTGAAACCTTGGCGGAGTATAATTGGTTCGATGGTACAAATAATGGAAATCATAACTGGTATATAGGGCTGGTAAAAGAAAGAGATAAAAATAACGGTATTATTGACTTAAGATGGCTTGGACCGCACAATAAGCCAATACTAATTGGGCATTACAATGGACACTCCTACTTTTTTATAAGACATATAAAAAATCTGGCTCAGCATAAAGCATATGCAGATAGTTTAGGAGCATATTTATTCAGTCCAAATACCTCGGACGAATATAATTTTATAAAAGACAATCTCTTATCAACTAAGCATTGGGCAGTTCCTTATAACATTGACGATAATAATACATCAGAGTCCAAATGGATGGATCAGGCCTGGACGGGAATAGAATATAATACTGATGGATATTCGGGATATAAGTTTTCTGAGCAAGATCAGACAACTGAGCAGGCAGAATTTAAAAATCAATTTAATGTTGGCTCATTAGATCCGGGTCAGACAATAACCTTATCATTTACAAAAACCATTTTAGATTCTGAAATGGATTTAGGTGGTTACTCCAATAGCGTTACAGTAACAGCTGACAACGATATCTCTCAGGTTAGTGATGACCCAACTACAATGCAAGAGGATGACCCCACAGATGTGAATTTTGATATTGTAAAAGATATTGAAGTTATTAAAACAGCTGATGTAGTTGATAGTACTGATAGCGATGGAAACACGAACACCTACAACGATGTAGATGATACTATCAATTACACAATTACAGTTAAAAACACAGGTACAGTTACTTTATATGATGTTACTTTAGAGGATGAATTAACTACAAGAGGAACATTTGACCCCGCAGATCCAACCCCAACATTCCAAAGCAAATCGGTTCCTGGAGCAGAATCTTTAGCATCAATTTGGTCGCCTTATAATAATTCCCCAATGCAAACTGTCACTAATTCTGATATGGCTGCTGCATTTAGCTATAGTGATGAATTTCATCTTAGAGACATAGGAGCTAATAATTCTTATAAATATATAGCTGAGAGTGATGATCCAAATTTATCTTCAATTTCAGGGTACACGCACTTAGGAGTTTATAACGGGCATAGTTATTTTAGTAGAAATACAGAAGCAAATTGGACTAGCCAAGCTCAGCATGCAACTGCTAATTCCGTTTACATGCTTATTATTGATTCTATTGATGAGTGGCAGGCTGTAAGGAACATGCTCTATGAAAACAATGTTACTGGTTATAATTGGGTTGGGTTAATGCAAAAAAGAGATCAAACACTTAATAATGGTTGGTTCTGGGTTGGTAAAGATAATTCACCTGGAGCAGTCAATGCTTATGATCCAGCGAATCACGATAGCACTGTTGGGGCTAGCACAGAAACTGCGGACAATTTCGCCTTCTATTTTGAAGATCAATTTGAATTAGTAACAAATAACGATGGAATATTAAATCCTGGCGAGATAGCAAATTATACGGTTAGTTATGTAATTCAGGAGGATGCAGTAACTGATGGCGGAGGATTTATTGAAAATACAGTTTTGGCTAAAGCAAATTCGTCTGCAAATCAAGGCACAACGACTTATGACGTTCAAGATAACTCCGATGGAGATACAACTGATGTGGATGGTGATGATGATGGAGACTTTGAGAATGACCCGACAGTAATATCACTTCCAAGAATTAAAGTAACAAAAACATCTGTTGTTAACGATGACAATGGAGAAAGTGGCATTAACGCAGGAGACACGATAGATTACACAATTACAGTTGAAAACATGGGAGGTGACACTCTTAGTAATATTTCATTTGAAGACACATTTGTTGATGCAGATGGTAATGTGCTGGTTTATGATTCAAGTAATATTTCTCCAAAGACTGGTGCAGTGTTTGATCATGAAAGTATAAGTTATGATTACATTACATTAGGTAGTCAACAGTGGATGACCTCAAACTATGGACCTACTACTTACACAGATGGAACAACAATCCCTCAAATTAATGATGCTGCAACTTGGGCAATTCTAACTACAGGAGCATGGAGATGGGTCGACTCATCCGACCAATCAAGAGGGAAGCTTTATAATTATTTTGCAATTGAGGGTATTCACGATAATGATACCAATACCCCTAACAAACAATTCATGCCAAATGGTTGGAGACTTCCAACACACCAGGATTTCAATACAACTCTTCACACATATCTTGATTCATACGGGGAAGTTGGTAATGGCAATTCTTACTCACAGGCAGTTGGGTTTAATGACCATTGGCTGAGTGTTTCATCGTGTTCGGGTGGTTGTCCAGGATACTCAATGCATGTAAATCCTGATGGATCTAATGAAGCTTTAAATTCTACCGGACTAGGTATAATGCCAAATGGGTGGATAAATAGCAATGGTAATACCAACTATTTAAATGAGAGGTCTTATTTGTGGACGTCTGAACAAGACACTAATAATGACATTAGAACTGTTTATTACAAGCATAACACCTCAGGTATAGATAATTCATATCATTCGAAAAAGTCGGGACTGGGTATTAGATTAATACGTGATTATTCATCAGAAGTCAACACTGACATAGGTGATGATTTAAATGCAGGCGCTCCTCTAAATAACACAAACTCATACAGCTATTCTCAATCATTATATCCTGTAAGTGTATTAGGGGATTTAAAATCGATTAATAAAATAACATGGTTTGCAGACACAAATATCAATTTAAATCAAACCAATGATCAATGGGAAATATATTTAGCTGAAACCGACTCTAATTCACTTGAAAGCGGCAGTTGGATTTCTCCTTCAGAGTTCACTAAAGTCTTCCATGGGGATGTAAGATTCTCAAATCAGAATTTTGGACAAGGTTCAAATGAGCATAAACAACTCGTTGTTGAACTTGAAACCCCATTTATTAGAGACCCAAGCAAGAACCTTGTAATCGCCGTTAGAGACAATGAAGGTGGAGCCCAAGCATCAAGTAAGGATTTTGAGTTAAGAAACCTTGGGGATGGTGTTAATTTTAAAACGCTTGTACTTGGGTCAACTAGTCCAATAGATTTAAATGCAGTTTCTGGCACTGCACAAAGTTTTCACTCAAGACATGTCCCATGGGTAATTCTAGAAGGGGTAACAGATTCAGGAATAATTTACTCATCCTCTACAGAGTCTAATGACGCTGGTATATTAGCACCTGGAGAGACAGAAACATATACTGCTACCTATACAATTTCTCAAGCTGCTTTTGATTCAGGTGAAGTTTCTAATTCCTTGACTGTTTCAGTTGAAAATGACGCAGGCGATATAATTTCTGATGTCAGTGATAATGATGGAGATGACACAAATGGCGGGGATACCCCAACCGATGACTCTTTCACTCAATCCCCATCTGCTGATGTAACAAAATCAGTAACTATTGTTGATAATGGAGATACATTTAATGGACTTGACGATATACTTCAGTACGAGATTGAGATAAAAAACACAGGGGATGTAACACTTACAAATATTACACTCACTGATGAGCTTAAAGACTTTGCAGATCCAGCGCAAGACTTAACAATCACTGAAGGTCCGACATACTTGTTTAACGGAACAAATGGTATTGACGCATCTAAAATAGATAGGTTTGAAGTTGGCGGTAAGTGGTTTGAGCTTATAAGAGATAAAAAGACCTATTTAGAGGCTAAAGCACTTGCTCAAAAACGAGGTGGAAAATTATATAGATTAAAATATACCTCTGTTGATGGATCAGCTGAGAAAGATATATTGATTCAGCATATTCTTGACACTCTTGATTACCGTCAAATAGATATATCAACATCCTTTATCACAGAAGATGACCCAACTGCAACGACACCTAAAAACTATTTATGGATTAATGGTGATGATATAGACCAGGAAGGTGAATGGAATCATATCGATTTTGATGGAACTAAAGTTTCTTGGGATTCTTTAAACATAAACTTTACAGCCGCTCAACAAGATGATGAGAACGGAACAACTATGGCTGAGAATAATCTGGGCGAGCAGGATGCGCTTGGGTGGGCTCTTACAGAACCATACGGTTGGAATGATATTGATGTTGATAACCAGCTCTATTATGTGATAGAGTACGAGAGTAATGATATTGACTGGATTGGGTCTGAACAGACTACTTTAGAACCTGGTGAGTCGATGATTTACTCTGTTAAGTTCATAATCGATGATCAAGCTGTTGATGCGGGTGGAGTTAAAAATCAAGCCACTGTTAACTTTACCGGACCTGATGGAGTATCTTTTGATGTATTAAGTGACGACCCGTCGACAGAAAATGTTGATGATGATTCAACAGATGTGGAATTAATATTCCCAGATATTACAGTTCTTAAAACAGTTGACAATATTAAACGTCAGGACAGCAATGGTGACTTCATAGTAGATGTGCAGCAAGATGAGGTAATAGTTGGCGATAAAATCACATTTAATATTTCTGCAACAAACACAGGTAACTGGCCCCTTGTAAACCTTCAAGTTTCAGATACTATAATTGACTCTAGAGGTAATAATCAAGAGGCTTTAAATTCACTGGTTACAATTGTTTCAGATAATGGAGTTACTGTAGACTCGAGTACATTTGATGGCGAGCTAGCAGTCGATGAGACAGTAGTTTACCAAGTTCAGTACACAGTTTTAGAATCCTCTTCAATCGCTCCAATTATTCTCAACTCCGCTACTGTAAGTGGTGATGCCATGACAGATTTAGATGGCGATGGTACCGAGGAATTATTTGGAACTACTACTGACATTTCAGATGATGGTGACACAGGAGCCGATGATACTGGCGATGATCCAACAAAAGTTTATCTAGCTCCTAATCCAATAATTGAAGTTATAAAGACTGTAAGTTCAATAAAAGGTTCAGATCAAGAAGGGTGGTTTGTTGCTTATGGAGAGAATGCAGGAACAGAAGTAGACTCACCTATAACATCATCTTTTACCAATTCATATGGACCTCTATATTATGGCGGGAAATTGGCTAAAGGCAATGAGTTTGTTTGGACCCAAAACCCTTTGCCTAATAACAGTAATTTTTGGTTCAGTATAGGTGTTTGGGACGGCGCCACTAACAATCACAATAACTTAGCTCAGGAGGTTGCAAATTGGTCAACTAAGTTCGGTTTTTATTGGAACAAAATTTTGAAAGATGTATCTGAATATGACAATAGTGGTTATAGTTCAAAGAATACAGATTTAACTCAAGTAAATGACCCTGCATATGATGATGGTGCTGTTATGAGGTTAGCTTATGGCAGTGATAATAGATTGAGATTATACGTAAATGATGTATTAACCGCAACAACTATAACACCTGAATCAGGTAACGATTTGGATATACACTTTCACGGCTCTACAAACTCTATTGTAATTCCTGACTTTGTTAATAGCTATGATGTTGCTCAAGGAAATGTAAATGTTGGCGATGAAGTATCTTTTGAAATAGTTGCTACTAACACTGGTAACTGGCCACTTGTAAATATTCAGGCTGTAGACATTATCACACACGCTAGAGGTGATATAAATGTGAGTTTACCTCTAACACTTATCTCTGATGCAGGGGTACTTGTGTCAGACACACCATTTGATGGTGAATTAGCAGCTGGAGATTCCTTGGTTTATACAACATCATACACTGTTCCAACAAGTGCTGATATAACTCCTGAACTGTTAAACTCTGCAGTTGTTGAAGCAGATGTGATGACAGATTTAGATGGTGATGGCACTAGTGAAAACCTTCACTCAAAAATTTCAGATATTTCAGATGATGGAGATACCGGGGCTGGTAACACTGACAATGATCCAACCAAAGTCTTTATGACTCCACTTCCAGCAATCGAAGTGGCAAAAACGGTTGCTGAAATTAAAAGAGAGGACTCTAATGGAGTTTACACAATTGATGTAAGTGAAGGTAATGTTCAAGTTGGCGATAAAATAGTATACCATATATCAGCCAGCAACACTGGTAACTGGCCGCTTGTAAACGTTCAAGTCGTTGATACAATTATTGACTCTAATGGAAACAACCAGCAGGCATTAATCCCAGACCTTCTAACTGATGCTGGAGTAAGTATCGACTCAAGTACATTTGATGGAGAAATAGCTGCAGGCGATACATTAGTCTACAGTGTTGAATATATTATTCTGAACTCTTCCTCAAACGCTGCATTTATTTCAAACTTTGCTATAGTACAAGTAGATGCAATGTATGATGCAGATGGTGATGGAAATAATGATGACTTGCATTCTACTGTTTCAGATCTTTCGGATGGAGACACAGACACAGTTGACGGAAATGAAGATGGTGATTTTGAAAATGATCCTACTGATGTTGATCTTGCTCCCGATCCAAAGCTCACAGTTACAAAAACAGCAGTAGTTGATGACGGGGATGACGATATTCTAGGAGTTGATGATGTAGTTACTTATACAATTCTAGTAGAGAATACAGGTAACCTACCGCTTACGAATCTGAGTTTAAAAGACTCAGTATATAACTTCCAAGGAGATTTCAAGCAAGAGTTATCACTGACTTTTGTTGAACAAAAAATTAAATCTACAGGCGAAGCGACTGACAATGGTGAAGGTACTTTAATACCAGGAGAGGAAGAGACATATACTGCCCAGTATACTATTATTCAATCAGATGTTGACAGCTCCGGAATTTTAAACTCTGTAACTGCCACAGCAAAAGATCCAGATGATAACGATATCATAGATGTGTCCGATGGGGATTCTGACCCTACATTGGATTCTGATGGAGACACAGATCCTGAAAACGATCCGACTGAAACTCTCATTACCCAAAGTCCAGAAATTGAAGTAACCAAAACATACAGAATTGTAGAAAAAACTCCTGAACTTGTTCCATTTGGAGGGGTCTCTGGTAATTCTCTGGATAATTGGGTCGTTAATCAACCACATGGTCTTAATGATGGATTTATTTCTTCTCGATCAATTTCAAAACCAGGGGAATATTTTGAGATTTTAACTAGGGGGGATAGAGATTTTACCTATGGACTTGTTAACTCTAACGATAACAGTGTTGAAGAAGTCAAAAATTATTTTGATAATTCAAATAATATAGGTGATAATGAAGATCACGATAAGTTTTACTATATAGGAAATTTTTACCAAAGGGGCAACGATAATGTATTTCATGATAATCAACATTTATATCTATATCCACAAGGCTCATCCGCAAGCTTTACAAGTAATAAGTTAAACAGAAATTGGGGTCCAAATAATAATGGAGTGGTTACCTCAGTTTCCAGAATAAGAATTGGAATTAGTGATGCTGGAAAGCCAACAATTTCGGTTTATTCTGCTAAACCTCATGTAAATGGCAGAGCGTGGCAAGATGTTGACAACTATGTATATCCTCACATACCTACATATGACGACGGGAATGTTTCTTACCCCTCTATTGACTTTATAGAACAATGGAACACAAGTGAGTCTTTTGATCCTACAGCGGAGTACTATTTCATGTTTAGATTATGGAATTGGGATGAAAATGAAATATCTGAACTTTACATAAATAATGAAGATGGCGGAATATTAGGTGACGAAATTGAATATGAAATAAAAGTTGAAAATAAAGGAAACGTTACTCTATCGGATCTTGAGCTTATTGATGCTTTAAGAGATCATACTTCTACAATTGCATTTGAACTTGAAGAGCAATTGGTTGCAAATGGAGCAATAACTTTAACTGAAGGGTACCATTACTCAACTATCGACGGTCAAATTTCAGTTGATCTGCCAGAAAACATAGGTACACTTGAAGTCGGAGAAACGGAGATCTATAATGTTAGGTTCATTGTTAATCAAGCAGCTATTGATGCTCATATAATTCACAACCAAGTAACTGCGACTGCAAGTTCACCTCAAGGAGAGGATGATGTTACTGATGTTTCAGATGATGGGGATAATACTGATGGAAATTCAGAAGATGATGTCACTGAAACTACCCTTGTGACAAACCCATCAATTGAGGTTATAAAGACAATTTCAGCAATTAGTGATTCAGATGATAATGCAAAGAATATTTCTGATCCAGTTGACCTTGGTGACAAAATAACTTACAACGTAACGGTAACAAATACTGGAGATACAAATATTACTGAAATCACATTAGTTGATACTTTAACAGATAGCAATGGAGATGTTCTTGCCAATCCTTCTGCTACATTCTCAACTACAAGCTTAGGAAAGAACTCACAGGCTGCATATAATAACACTCTTGAAATTGGAGAAACTGCATTCTACACAGTTTCATACACTGTAGATGCTGCAGGTTATGATTCGGAATTCTTAAGTAACTCGATTACAGCTACAGGCTCAACAGGTGGACTTTCTGGAAATATATCTGACATCTCAGATGGTGACAGTGACATAGTTGATGGAAATGAGGATGGTGATTTTGAAAACGATCCTACTGTAATTACCACGTCTGCGTCTCCATCACTAAAAGCGGTCAAAACATACACACTGATTGACAATGGTGATCAGATTATTAATGAGGGTGATATTGTAAGGTATACAATTACAGTTGAGAATACAGGTAACCGTAAGATTACTGGAGTTACACTTGTTGATGTATTAACTAACGATAATCCCACAGATGTAACTTCAAATCTTGATGGCCCATACTTTACAAATGCTGATCTTGAATCAAATAACGGGACTCTTGAGATTGATGAAATTGCCACTTACAGAGCGTTCTATACAATTACAGAGGACGATGCAGATAGTGGTAAATTAATAAATACAGTTACCGTTACTGGATCTAGCCCAGGGAACACAGATGATGTTGTGGACGTTTCTGATGATGGCAACGAGGACTTTGATGGACCAGACCCAGACAGCGATCCAACAAATGATCCAACGGTAACAAATATTACATCTGACGCTTCTATTAAAGTTGTCAAGCAAGCTTCAGTAATTGATCAAGTTGCCGACAATGTTAGAGGTGCTGGTGATATAATTAAATACACAATTACTGTAACAAACAATGGTATTGTTCCTGTGAAATTAGTTGGGCCAAATGGCGAAACCACTTACGATGATATTTTTATTGATGTTCTTAAAAATGGTGCGGATTTACCAAGAAACTACAATAACCCAATCGTTTTAGATTCAAGCGTTCCAGCTCCGCAAGGATCAACGGAATCAAACCTTTTAGTAGGAGATTATTTAACGTATGTTGCTTATTATACGATTCAAGCGGAAGATGTTTCATCTACTTTCTTAAGCAACAGTTTGCTTGTTTATGCGATGACTCTTGACAATGCAACAAGTGTGTTTGATGTGAGTGATGATGGTATTGAAGGAGACGGTAATAATGTTGATGACCCAACAATTACTGAGCTTACTTTTGAGCCAGAGCTTGAAGTTACAAAGACATATACTTTAACGGATCTTGACGGAGATAATGTTCCAGATGTTGGTGAAACAGTTACATTCAACATAGCAGTAGAAAACACAGGAAATGTACTACTTACAAACATTGAACTTACAGATGTGCTCTCCGATATTGGTGAGACTACTACACTTACATTAAACGCAACGCCAACAACGCCAACAGGATCAACCGATTCAACTACACCAGACAAGTCATTATCAGCAGGCGAAACTGAAAACTATTTTGCTGCTTATGTAATAGAACAAAGTGCAGTTGACCTTGGAGGTATCAGAAACACTGTGACAGTAACTGGTAGAAGTCCAAATAGCTCCACTAATGATATTTCAGATATTAGTGATGATGGAGACGACGATGACGGCAATACTGAAAATGACCCAACAGAAATCCCGATAACAAGATCACCTGCACTAACTGTAAATAAAACTGCAGCTGTTGTTGAGGGTAGTGGGAATTCTATTACAGATTTAGGTGATACAATCAATTATACCATTACAGTTCAAAACACAGGTAATGTTACGCTCACTGGTGTAATAATAGTTGATGATTTGGAAAATGCTGATGGGGACAATTTAACATTAACTTCAGGTCCAGATTGGTCAATTGCTGACAATGGATCTGGTGAGGGAACTCTTAAAGTAGGAGAAACAGCAACCTACTATGCATCTTATTTAATTGAAGCATCAGGCTCAGATTCTGGTTCAATTGTTAATACAGCAATAATAACAGCTAGCTCTCCAGTTGGCACAAATGACACCACAGCATCGTCCTCAGTTACTACAACAACTACAGAAGACCCATCAATTGTAGTGGTGAAAACATATAATATTATTGAAAACGGAGTAAGCGGAACTAATCCTAATGATATTGTTCAGTATCAGATTGCTGTTACAAACACTGGAAACGTAACACTATCATCCATAAATTATGATGACACCTTTACGAACAGAGAGTCAATTCCTGAGACACTAACATTTAGTAGTGGCCCATTCTATACCGGAGCTGATCAAGGTTCTGCAGATGGTATTCTTAAGCCAGGTGAAACTGCGAACTACATGGCATTGTTCACACTTGACCAAGATGCCATTGATGCAGGTGGAATAGATAACACGGTGACATTTAATGGAACTAGTCCAGATGGTACTGTAGTAACAGATATTTCTGATGATGGAGATACTGGAGCTGGAGATACTGGAGATGATGTTACAGAACTTGTTGTCGCCCCAAGCCCATCGATTGAAGTAATAAAAACAGCTGTAACGACAGACAATAATTCAGATAATTTAATTGGCGGTGGTGATCTAATTGAATATACAATCACAGTTGCTAACACAGGAAATGTTACACTCACAAACCTAACAATTGAGGATACATTCACTGATGGCGATGGAAATGTTCTAACATTTGATGATACAAATGACCCACAGCTTCAGTCTTCAACAGATTCAACTTCAAATTCAACTAGACTTCATGTTGGAGAGACTAAGACATACACAGCAACATATACGGTTGAAGAAGTAGCAGCAAGCACTGGAAGTATTTCAAACTCTGTATTTACAAAAGCAAGAAGTCCGGAAAGTCCAACTTTTGATGTTACCGACTACAGTGATGATGGAGACAGCACAACTGATGGAGAAGATGATGGCACAGATCCTACAGATGATCCGACGATAGTAAGTACCAGCTATGTTTCATCACTAGAGGCAACAAAAACATACGTGATTCTTGATAACGGGAATGGTAAAACTGGCGCTGGAGATCAAGTAACATATACAATTACAATTGAAAATACCGGAAATACTACTCTTACTGGTCTAACATTTGTTGATACATTCACTGATGGAGACGATAATCCATTAACATTCAATGATAATACAACAGACATTCAATATACCAGTACAAATGTTGACGGCTCAACGTCTGGGACTCTTGATATAGGAGAAACGGAAACCTATGTTGCGGTTTATACTATTACAGTTACTGATGAAGAGTCAGGAAAAATAACAAATACTGTAACGGCTACAGGTACTAGCCCCACATCTGAATCTATAACTGATGTTAGTGATAACGGAATATCAACAGATGGTAATGATACCGATGACCCAACAGTTATTCTGTTTGCTCCTAATCCAGAAATGGAAGTTGAAAAGACAGATACAGTAACTGTTGATTCCGATGGACAAACTGGAAACGGTGACACAGTTAGTTATGATATTACCATTACAAACACAGGTAATGTAACCCTTACAAACATCAACCCTGTTGATGTATTAACAGATGGGGATGGTAATGAATTTTCTCTAACACTAACATTTGTTTCTAATTCAGGAGCATCGACTCAAGGGACATTAATAAGTGGAGAAATAGCAACATATACAGCCACGTTTGATATCACTCAAGCTGTTGAAGAAACAGGATTTATATCAAACGTTGTAACTGTAATTGCGAGCAGCCCCGGAAATTCAGATGATGTAACTGCGGTAAGTGATGATCCTGACACAACAGACGAAGACGATCCGACAATTACTCAGATGTACGCAAACCCATCAATTAGCGTTCTAAAAACAGCATCTGTAATTGACAATGGAGATGGATTGACTGACGCAGGTGATTTGATTCAGTATACTATCACAGTTGAAAACACTGGTAATGTAGATCTTAGTGAGCTAACAATTACAGATACATTGACTGATGGAGCAGGTCAAGGGCTTACATTAACTAATGGACCTTTCTTCTCTGGTGCTGACCTTGGTTCAGGACTAGGAACATTAAAAGTAGGAGAGACAGCGAGCTATATTGCTTACTACACAATATCGTCAGCAGCAGCAAGTACAGGGTCGATTCATAACAGCGCCGAGGCAAAAGCTAAAAGCCCAGGAAGTATTGATTTTGATGTAATAGAAACGTCTGACGATGGTGATACTACAGACGATAATACAACGGCAGATACTTATATTTCACCAAACCCATCGATTGAGGTTGTAAAAACATTTACAGTTTCTGATGACAATTCTGATGGTCAGACTGGAGAGGGTGATTTAATTACATATACAATAGTTGTAGAAAACACTGGTAATGTCAACCTCACTGGAGTTGCTGTAACTGATACAATTACTGATGGAAATGAAGTTGGCTTAACCCTAACCAGTGGACCAACATTTGCTGGCACAGGAACTTATGATGGAAATCTTGCGAGTGGAGATACAGTAACCTACACCGCAACTTATTTAATCGATCAGTCAACTTCAAATTCTGGTTCAGTAATTAATCAAGCTCAGGCATCTGGAACAACAGCTCAGGGAGAGACAGTAACAGACCTTTCTGACGATGGAAATACTGGCGAGGGTGACACAGGAGACGACCCAACAGTAACTCCAATTGAGGCTGACCCTGCGATTGAAGTCACAAAAATGGCTACGGTTGTCCAGAAAGACGGCAACACAACAGTTGATGTTGGAGATGAAATTCAATACACAATTACAGTTGAAAACATCGGAAACGTAACTGTTGCTATTCTGGATAGTGATAACGATGGTGTGGGAGATGGATATTTTGATAAGCTCACTGATGGAGATGGTCAAGACCTACAGTACACGACCAATATTTCCACAACTGATGATGAGTTCTCAATTACACCAGGAGAAACGATTACATATACAGCAGCATTTATAATAAATCAACAGGCAGCGATTTCAGGTAGAGTAGAAAATCGGGTGACATTCTATGCTAATCCAATTGGAAGCACTGAAACAATATCAGACGTTTCAGATGATGGAATTGATAATGACGGAAATCTAGTTGATGATCCAACGGTAACTGAGATGGAGCCAAACCCATCCATGGAGGTAATTAAGCTGCAAGAAGTTATTGATGATGGAGACGGCACAGATGGTGTGGGAGACCTTGTTAAGTACACAATTACTGTTGAAAATACAGGAAACATAGACTTAACTGGACTTGCAGTTTCAGACGTACTTTCCGATATCACAGAATCAAATACAATCTACGATTCTGCTTCTCCAAATAGTGATGTATTCTTTGATGGACCTTATTATGTTGGATCTGACGATGGAGCATCTGCTGGTAATTTAGCAGTCGGCGATACGGCTACATATTTAGCATTCTACAGATTAACACAAGACGATGTTGATGCAGGAGGTATTTCAAATACTGCAACGGCCACTGCTACAAGCTCTGAAGGTAATATAACAGACATCTCAGATGACGGAGACACAGTTACTGGAGACACAGGAGATGATCCTACTACTTTAACTATAAGCCCAAGCCCAAGTATAGATGTAAGTAAATCAGCTGAAATTACAACTGACGAAGATGGTACAGTTGGGGTAGGCGATACGATCACTTATACAATTGAGGTGACTAACACAGGTAATGTTTCTCTTACTGACTTAACAATTGCTGATGTTCTTACGGAAGCTGACGGTTCAACCGCTCTCACACTTACTACACCTGTTACTCCATCTGAAGCACAGAATCTAGATGTTGGTGAAACGGTCACTTACACTGCCACATATGTTATTGAACAATCTGCAGCTGACAGTGGAAGTATAATAAATACGGCTACCGCAACGGCTTCAAGCCCTGGAAATACTGATGATGTTGTAAAAAGTAGTGATGATCCCAATACAACTGCCGCAGATGATTCAACAGTTGTTACCATTCGTCCAGAGCCTTCATTGACGATCACAAAGACATCTTCAGTTGTTCAAGTTGACACTGGCAACACTACGATAGATATTGGCGATCAGATTACCTATACCATTGTTGTTACCAATAATGGTAACATCGCTCTTACAGGCGTAGACATTACCGATACATTAACAGCTATTGGAGGTGCAAGCTTATCACTAGATGCAGCACCAGTATTTGTAAGCTCAACAGATGCAAGCACCACCTTCATGTCTGATCCAAATACAAGTGTACCAACATTACTGGTAGGCGAAGCAGTAACCTTCTCAGCAACATATACAGTTACTCAGGCTGCGATCGATGCAGGAGGCGTGTCCAACACAGCGACTGTTGTTGGATATGATCCGGATGGTGAGGCTGTAAATGGAAGTATAGACAGTGCGGTAGTCAACAATATCACTCAGAGTCCATCAATTGAAGTTACTAAGGAAGCTTCAATAACTCATCAAACGGGTACGGAATCTGAAATATCTGCTGGCGATACAATTGTATACACAGTAACGGTAACAAATAATGGTAATGTTACAATTAGTAATATTGACTTTACTGATGACCTTACTGATGGCCAAGGAAATGTTCTTTCACTTACATCAGGTGGACCAAATGACTGGGGGTCAATAAGTCTTGCACCTGGTGAATCACAAGACTTAATTGCGAGTTACACCATTTCACAATCAGCTTCAGATTCAGGAAGTATAATTAATACTGCCACAGCAACTGGAGATAGCCCGCAAGGAACCGATGATGTTTCAGATGTTAGTGATGATCCTCAAGCAACAACGCTAGCAGGAGATGACGATCCAACAGTTGTAAATATTAACCGCAATCCATCAATAGAGGTTACCAAGACATCAACGATTACACACAGTGATGC